>Ga0193743_1000220_pt1 | contig 46108 bp, 67 predicted proteins | sample L2c2metaG_FD_143038 | JGI IMG/M metagenome (GOLD analysis project Ga0193743, IMG submission 143038) | Soil microbial communities from a riparian zone of the East river system, Colorado, United States - L2c2 | ecosystem: Environmental > Terrestrial > Soil > Riparian zone | place: USA: East River... | reverse complement strand
GGGATTTTATATTGTAGTATGAATGTAGTTTTGAATATATAATATGAATATCAACAAAAAACTAAGGAAATAAAAAAAATATCAACTTGGTACAAAACAAAAGTAGAGCAGTCCAATCCAGTGGACTGACCAGATACTACACCTCCAGACTCCACTGGACTGGACTCTGGACTTGTACTGTTCTTATAGTGTATTAGTCCAGTGGAGTCCACTGGACTACAGATGAGTCCACTGGACTGGACTAATGCACTCTAAGGATAGATACCACAAGTCCAGAGTCCACTGGACTGGGGTGAGTCCAGCTGCATATTTTCTACCCATAAAGGCAGAGTCCAGTGGAGTCCAGTGGAGTACACTGGACTTAGGTGGGGGACAGTAAAGTACAGCAAAATTGTCTGGGCCATGTCATACATGAAGGCAGGACGAGCAGCAAAGTGGTCCGCTCGCGTATTCCGATGGGAGGAGCAACCGGAAAATGTAGGCTACCATAAATTTGTCGATCGGGAAGACTTCCAAGATGAGTTCAAGAGGGAGTTTTGTCCAGTCTATGCAGACTCGGCAGCCATCAACCGATTGGAATCCACAGCTTATTTCCAAAAGAGTCGCTCTGTGGATGAATACCTCGATGAATTCCAAGACCTTATCACGGAAGCCGGGTACTCTGATCTGAAGACCATAGTGGTGAAATTCCGTCGGGGACTAGACACTCAAATTCAGAATGCTATAGCAACCATGCCTTCTGGATGTCCCTCCGACATGGTTCCAACGGACTGGTACACTGCAGCCAGGACCATTGACCAGAACCGAGCCACCAATGAAGCCTTCCGATCTTCCTACCGAACTCCGAGTGTTGCTCCAACTCCATCCCATCCAGCCACCTTCAACACCGTTCGATTTCAGGCTCCAGAACAGAGCGCGATCCATCAACATGCTCTGACCCCCCAGAAACCCTGTTCCGATGGATATTGACGCTAGTCAGAAAACACAGCCACTTCCATTCTCATGCTACCAATGCGGAAAGGCAGGACACAAGGCACCTGACTGTCCTACCCGATTCAACATCCGAGAGTTAAGTATAGATGACCTCCAGACCTACTTGGAAGATCGCCTTGCGGAACTTGATGTGAAACACCCGGAGCCCGCAGCGGAGGTTGAGGAGCAGGATTTTTCCTGTCGCAACGAGTGAACAGCACGCCCTCATTGTCATATCACAATCTTTTCTCTGTTTTACCTACATGTTCTCTTAATGAAACAGTTGAACCATCTATAGACGTGCAAAATCCCATATCTGAAAATCCGACTGTCATTACAACAGAAATAATTCAGAATAGGTGCCCAAAATGGGAACGAAGACTCCCATCCAAACTTGTCATTGCTTCGGCGGAAGATGGTTCAACCTCCCTGAAACTGAAGGTTGAGCTTGAAACCACTGATACAGGAGAGGTGAAGTCCGTCAACTCCTTTGGACAGCGGAGCCACTGGAGAGTTCATCAACCACCACTATGCCAAGAGCAACCGGCTCCATACTCGGAAGCTCTCCAAGCCCATTCCAGTTTACAATGTTGACAGAACTCTGAATGAGGCTGGTTCCATCACTGAAGTGGTGGATCTCATCTTGAGATATCGGAATCATTCAGAGCAAACACTATTTGCTGTCACTGGCTTAGGCAAGCAGAAGCTCATCCTTGGACACTCTTGGCTATGAAGCACAATCCGGAAATTGATTGGGTGACCAGAGAAGTCAAAATGTCCAGATGCCCACCCTGATGCTGTTCCAGATGTAGAGACGAGCCTCGAGTGGATAGAATCGCTCGGAAAGCTGAATCCGACAGATGGAAGCCATCTCCGATGGGCCTGTACCAGAACTCCACACAGACTCTGAAGAGGAAGAGCCTGAGGAAGCTGAAGAATGGATCAAACCAGGAGATTGTATCTTTGCAATTGGCCTTGTTCCAGCACCAGCAGAGATCTGAGCCACTTCCAGTATTTCTCAGCGCTTAGCTGAAGCTTTCAAATGTAACTCCAAAGCTTCAGCCCCTTCCGGACGGCCTGTTCTGGAGTACCTGAAGGAGTTTGACAGCGTCTTTTCCAAGGAGTCTTTCGATGCCCTACCAGAGTCCAAGAAATGGGATCATGCAGTCGAGCTGATCCCTAGAGAGAAGGCCTCTAATTGCAAGGTTTATCCATTGGCTCCGATGGAGCAAAAGGAGCTCAATCAATTCCTCAAGAAAACTTGGAAACAGGTTGGATCCATCTGTCTAAATCTCCGATGGCATCTCCGGTCTTTTTCATTAAGAAGAAGGACAGTACTCTACAGCTTGTTCAGGACTATCAGGCCCTAAATGCAATGACAGTCAAGAACAAATACCCGCTCCCTCTCATCTCCAAACTCATCAATAAACTCAGAGGAGCCAAGTACTTCACCAAACTTGATGTCTGATGGGGGTTCAACAATGTCTGGATGAAGGAAGGAGACAAGTGGAAGGCTGCATTCTGATCAAACCGAGGACTCTTCAAACTGCTGGTTATGTTTTTTGGACTGTGCAACAGTCCGGCGACGTTCCAGACCATGATGGACAACATCTTCGATGACCTGATAATGGAGGGAGTTGTGGTGGTGTACCTGGACGACATCCTAATATTCACGGAAACTCTCAAGGAGCACCAGAGGGTCACTTGGAGAGTTATGGAGCTGCTCCAGAAACACAACCTCTTCCTTAAACCCGAAAAGTGCGAGTTCGAGAAGACAGAAGTGGAGTAGCTTGGAGTGATTATTTCCCAGAATTCCATTAAGATGGACCCAGTCAAGGTAGCTGGAGTAACGGAATGGCCTACTCCATCTAACAGAAAGGAAGTGCAGTCCTTCCTAGGCTTTACCAACTTCTACCGCAGGTTCATCCAAGGGTTCTCTCACTTGGCCCGTCCCCTGTTCAATCTCATGCAGAAGGACACAGAGTGGAGATGGGGAGCAGAGGAGCAGTCAGCATTCGAATCACTCAAGGAACGAATTACAATGGCTCCGATTCTCACCCTGCCAGACAACTCGCAACCATTTCGGATCGAAGTGGACAGCTCGTACTTTGCAACCAGAGCTGTATTGTCCCAACAATCACCAGAAGACAACAAATGGCATCCCATAGCATTCCTTTCCAAATCCCTTTCTCCGGTGGAGCAGAATTATGAAATCCATGACAAAGAGATGTTGGCAATTGTGAGAGCGTTGGAGGAGTGGAGGCATTTTGTGGAAGGTGCAGAGCATCGCTGTGAGATCTGGACGGACCACAAGAACCTTCAGTATTTCATGACAGCCAAGAAGCTTAACTGGAGGCAAGCTAGGTGGTCCCTACTCTTAGCCTGATTTGACTTCATCATGCATCACCATCCCGGTAAGAGCATGGGGAAGATGGATGCTCTGTCCCATTGGTCCAATCATAGAACAGGTTCAGAAGACAATGACAACATGGTCCTCCTCACTCCGAATTTCTTCGCAGTCTGAGCATTGGAAGGTTTAGAGGCAGCAGGAGAGGAACGAGGAATCCTGAAGGATATCCAGAAGGGGATGTGTGATGGGGAGAAAGAGGAACCAGTGGCGAGGGCTGCAAGAGAGTTACAAGGTTCATCAGCTTGCTCCGTTAAGTCTGCGGAGTGGTCCCTGACCAATGGACTTCTGTATTTCCGGGGCAAGATCTACATTCCGGACACCTCCGATCTCTGTCATCGAATCGTCACGCTTTCTCACGACTCTAGGTTGGCCGGTCACAGCGGAAGATGGAAGACATTGGAACTAGTGTCTCGGAACTACTGGTGGCCACAGATGTCAAGGTATGTTGGCAGGTATATCTCCACCTGTGACATGTGCCTTTAGACCAAATCATTCCGACACCCTCCGATCGGAGAACTCCACCCTCTTCCCATTCCATCTGCTCCATGGGATACTATCAGTGTGGACTTCACTGTCGAGCTGCCACAATCTTCAGGGCACAATTCCATTATGGTTGTCATCAATTCCATCACAAAGTGTGCGCATTTCATTTCCACGGTCACTATGATCTCTGCCGCTGGAGTCGCACACCTTTTCCTCAACCACCAGTGGAAACATCATGGTCTCCCTCAGAAAGTTGTCTCCGATAGAGGTCCCCAGTTCATAGCGGAATTCACCTGGGAACTCTACTGGTTGCTCAGAATTAAGCTGGCAGCCACCACAGCCTACCACCCTCAGGGAGATGGACAGATTGAATGGGTCAACCAGGAACTGGAACAGTATCTCCGTCTTTTCACCAATCAAATACAGGATGATTGGGTGGGGCTCCTGCCATTTGCGGAATTCCAGTACAACAACCAGGTTCATTCTTCCACCCAACACCCTCCTTTCCTCCTCGACACCGGACGTGTTCCACGAATGGGCTTCGAGCCGGACCAGCCTCGGTCCCATGTGGAATCCATCAATGAGTTCAAGGAACGGATGACAGACACCCTGGAGGAAGCAAAGGCGGCTCTGGCCAAGTCGAAGGATGACATGACGCTCTACTACAACTGGAAACGGACCCCAGCTCCGGAGTTCAAGGCAGGCGATATGGTCTTCCTAGATGCTAGCGACGTTCAGACCACTCGACCTTCGAAGAAGCTTTCTCACTGGAGATTGGGACCATTCCCAATCGATAGTCAGGTTGGTAATGGTGCGTACCGGCTCCGCCTTCCTCTGTCGATGAGTCGACTTTATCCCATCTTCAATGTGGTCAAATTATCTTTGGCTCCTCCGGACCCCATTCCTGGCCATCGGACATCTCCGCCTCCCTTACCGGAAATCATGGATGGTGAGGAGGAGTGGGTGGTGGAGGAAATCTTGGATAGTTGGATGGTCAACCGGAAACTGCATTACTTGGTCAAATGGGAGGGTTTCGGTGTTGAGCACAATTCCTGGGAACCTTGGGATAATGTTCATGCGCCGGAACTGGTGGCAGGTTTTTACCCGGAGACACCCTGGTGCTGCTTGTCACATCTGTATGGTCGACTTCTGCTCCATTCCTTTCCATTCAGTGTCAGGTCGTCGCTGCCTTGAAGGTGGGGTGGATGTTAGGGGACGCTCCGCTTCATCCGATGTTTCCTCTGATACTTCTCCGTCACCTCTGTATATTCCTCCTCATCGTCACTAGCCCAAGACGGAGTCCTTGGTCATGTGATGTAGCATTCCTATCACCTTTTCACCATTCTCCATCTTTTTCATCATTTTATTATTTTGACTCTGATTTTTGGTATATAGACATGCATCCCACCTTAGCAGGGCTTTATCCTTTTCTTTTAGGATCCTCTGCTAGGTGTGCTTTCCTGACATATTTTATGTTTATATATATGTTTAGGATCCCCTGCTAGATCTCGACTAAGTCGTTCCGCAGTTGCCCTAACAGTCTTCGCCAACATTTCCCTGCTGAAGTTGGTGGACAGTCCCTACATGTGGGGGGAGCTACTGCGCTCACTGAAGCCAGTATTCCATCTCAAATGATTCAAGTGATAGGCCATTGGTCATCTGAAGCTTTCCGGATTTATATTCATCAACATTCTGTTCTCCTTGCTGCCATTCTCTATTGTTCGCATTTGTGACCTCACATTGTGCTTACCATCAAAACTCCACATCTTTTCACTCAGCAATTCTTATCTTTTCCACTCCCTCCCACCCTTTGTTGGTCTATTAGCCGTTGCGTGCAATTCCATTTCAGGGTGCCACTGACATCAGGGCACTCCCGGTTTCGGCTACAAGGCTCCCTCTTCGCCCCGAGCAGGTGGTTAGTCATTGTTTAATCAGAGAAAAAAAAATCCCAAGAGGCCTCACTACCTTCACAACAGTTAGTAATGGTTATATTGTATTGAATCCCCCATATTTCATTAATAATTTACTAACAACTATGTATAACATCACAAATAGGCTTGAATAATGGTTTTACTTGATATTCAATTGGTATTTTTGAAGCTTGAGCACTTATTTGGACCAAACCCTTGTTTATACCCTTCAACCCTTCAACCCCTCAAATACCCTTACCCTTACCCTCAAAAACCCCGACCCTTGGCTGGGGTCAAGAATAGAGGAGGGTAAGGGTCAGGGTCAGCCTGAGTTGACCCCGGGGTTACCCCTGCTCATCACTACTCCCAGCTTTCAAATACACTACCTTTGCAAATGATCTCAGGGCTGGCTCCACTAAGCGCAATGATGCCTGAGCTGCAGTCAACTTGGGTTGTCCAAGTCTTTCTATACAATGCCTTTTGGACTCTGGAGTGCAGAGATCTATTACAACAGGCTCGCATTTTGGGACATGTGGCAATCGGGTGGGGAAGGACCCGAGTTTTGTAGCTTGAGAAGGAAGCTTATGGTCCTCAGGGCTAGAACAGAGGTCCATGATGTCGTTTGACTCCATCTTCTCTGTCTTTGGTAATACAGAGGTGATCTGCAGCCGTTTGATCGAGGAGGAAAAAATATCAGAGTTGGATGAGATTGTAATGATGGATTGCTGGCGATGGCGCTGGCGGCAACCAGAGGACTTATTGGACTGATGTTGGGTCAGAGAAATAGATTCTGAGTGGTTGCTGCGCTTTTGACCTGGATGAGTTGGTGAAATTACAAGAACTGGGAGCACCACAGAAATATGATTTTTGGGCAGCGGTTCAAGCTTGATTGATTGGCGCAGTCAAAATTGTGGAAGCCAAATTTCCTATCAGAGGAACTGGGTAGGAGGGGTCATTGGTAAATGCAGTTGGCATAGTACGATCAAGCAAGATATGCGCAGATGACAATGTCAAAGTTGATGGTAGGTTCCCCACTAAAGCTGATGGTTTTTGCAATTGATGCTGCAGCACCGTTTCATGGGAGATGAATGTATAGATAGGATGGATATTCTACAGGGGGAGGTATTAGTAAGCTCTCACCATAATGAAAGGATTGGAATCCATTTACCAGGGGTAAATACATGTTAAAATCAATATAACCAGATGCGAGATCAAAGGAAGTGGCTGCAGCAGTCTGACTTGAAGAAATGCATGTTACTGTGTTCTGTACCACTTCAAGAAAGCTCCCCATTTGAGCACCGTCATGATAATGAATCAGATTTTGGAGTGCCAGTTCTCGGAAGATGTGCAAGTCCAAACCTTCCCATCGGCGAAGGTTGTTGTCAGCATAACATTCAATAAAGTTCAGTGCAGCGACCCTGCAGCTACCATCTCCACCATTAAAACCTCCTTGTTTCGAAATAGTTCCACTGTCAATGGCCTCAATAGGCGGGTGTCCAAGGCCGGCAATAATCCAAGAGATAATACCCAAGATATCCTTTGCAGGTGGCTGATGCAATGAATCTCCATGGTTTACAATTGTTGATCCAACATGGTAAACATAGGCAGTATAATGATCATCAAAGATGGATGTGATGAATATGCTCCAGATGGTGGTTAACAGCAAACACTGTCTAAGATCAAGCATTTCGGTGGTATACTTCTGTGGTTGGCTTTTGTAGTGTCTGCATGCATTGGAGAGAAATGATGTTGGAAGAAAAAAGCAGACAGGGATAGTGGGGTCATGAGGGAGAGGTGAATTTGTTGCCTGATGCTTAAAGTATGAAAGTTCCATTAGGGTGTTGAAAACATCTTTGTCCATCCAGCATTCATCAAGGAGGGTAGCGAGCCTCCACAGAGGCACATCATTTGCTGATAAGTTCTGGATAGTGGAGAGGATGGGCATCCTTCAAAGTTCAGCAACAGCCAAAGTGATATCCGAGACTGGCTTGATGAGAGATGGAGAATGAGGTTGCATGCACCCTCTACATGTTTCTTGTGATTACAGACAAGGATGATAAGTCTGATCTGCAGTAGAAGTGAATTAGGACACATTTCCAAATCAATGACTTCAAAATAGGCGCACACCTTCAAAAAATGATAGCAGTAACTGTACTCATTTCTGTCCATGCAGAATTCCACCAGCACGGATCTCATACCATCCATGTAGGCAGCTTCCATTGTTGAAGTCTGTTGAAATATTTCATTCTAATCACGTCATATCACATAGCATTGCATCATTATGGCAAATTGAATACTGACCAATAGCGGAAAGGACTTGTAGTATAACCTTGTAGCATAGCCTCATCGCATAGCCACGAACCCTTGTGTATAAGTACCTAAACCATTTAGAGTGGATCTCTATCGGTTTAAACCAATACATAGCATATCCATTGCCTCTCTTAACCATCTGATCTCCCTCTATTGGTCAAGTTAGTCTTGTTCTTTAAACCGACATCCGATTTTTCAACAAAGTTGTGGGCAATAGATCATAAATATTGGGGATCACATCAAGTGGCGACACTGTGGTAGCGGCCACATCTCCTGGTTCTTCAGTTGAGAAATTCTGGCTCGTTAATGCACCAGGTGGTGCAATGGTTGGATACTGGAGCTCAATGGTCTCACCGAACACAAGTTTGGAAAAGTAGTTGGCAGAAAAGCGTAGATGAGATAATGGTGAAGAATATTCTTCAAAATTCATATTGGATGCAATTGGGGATGTAGCAGGGGGTAGAATTTGCAAAAGAATATCGTACATCTGTCTAGGCTACCCCTTTATAATCCCACTGCGGCTTTCAAACAATTCTCTAAGCCCCACCACACAAATGAGAGGCATGGCCTACTCTATTGGAACTCACACACATGAGCAAAAGGCAGTGGTGTTTGGGCTCCCCCATGAATGATGATGACACTGGTATCCATTGGCAATGGTCTGCATCCTCCACGAGGCTACATGACATAGTGGAGAAGTGGTTGTTGGCTGGCATCACTCAGGCAGTGTTACATCGAGTATGTTGGAAGAATGCTGAGGACAACCAAGTAGAAAGATAAGGTGCATAGCAAGATGGGTCGAGGCAACGATCATCACATGTTATTGAAAGTCAGGACCGGCAGGAGCTCGGCAGTGCTTCACTGATCTCCAACATTCACTTCAGTGGGCATTGAATATAAAACCCCTCTAAATTCATTTCCAACATGGGTATTGACATTTTAATTGTTGATACAAATATAGGAATTCAAGTTTGGCAGGGGTGCCTGGTTTATATTTTAAATGTAGCTCACTGCCAACATTAAAATGATGAATTCGACGTGGGAAATTAAATAAAACGACTTTCATATTCTGAAAACCCTGAAGTGATTGGGTTTCTGAAAACACAACCAAATAACCTCTGACAGCTGAAGTTGGGGGGATTTCAAATCCATGAAGAGAGACCCTGGGGTTCCTGGGTTTCTGATTAGATTTATCCTAGCACTCGCCCTATATATATACACGAATTTAATCGACCCATGAAAATGTCAGGATTTCAATGCGTAGATTAGATATATAAAAAAAAAGTAGCTATACACAGACGAACAAGTGACTGGACATCTTCTCAAATCTACTTCTTCTTTTGTTCACGAATACTGAACATCAAGAGATCTTCGTGCTCTAGATTTGTAGCTGCGATCGAAGATGAATTTGTGAGCATTTTCCCCTGATAAGATAGTCGAATACGAGACGCAGATATTGAACTGCCTGTATGCTGCAAAATCCGGTCGCGAAGGGTAGACACTAGGAGGTTTAGTGGTAGATCAGGGACAGTGACAATCTGACCAGAAAGTTTCCATTCAGGTTTCGATGGATCGTTGGGCATTTGAATGAGAAGAGAAACAGGGAGCTAGATAATGAAAAGGTTAAAAGATATCACGAAAACCAGGAAGATGTCATTTTACCGGATGCATAGTAATCCAATCCTCCTCAGGATACAATTGACCACCAGGCAGCTTGGCTACTTTCTGCCTCTTCGCAGGCGGGATATCATCCGGCCCACCCTCCATTTCATCGGCTGATCGCACCGTCCCAACTTGCACACTTTGTATTACATTGTTAGCGGCTGCCAGTGCGGCCATTCGTGTTGGGTGCATCGTCGGCGGCGCAGCACCTGTAGATGCAGGCTGATAACCGAAGGGTTGAGCAGCGTCCATACCTTGGTAGTGCAAAGGCGGTAGCATCACTGGAGATTGGGTGTTGTACATGGAGGCGGGCTGCGGCCCAGATGAGACCGTAGCTGCCGAATACGCGCCAGAGTTCGCAGATTGAGGTGGCGCAGGTAGAGAAGCCGGGGCAGGGGGGAGTGTGGCAAGGGGCGGGGGAATAGCTGCGGGGCCAATTCCAGGACCGATGGCATTGACTTCCTGCCTATTTGCAGTCGAGTCAATTAAAGCCACAGTACCAGAGAAAAATAAAGAGGACGTACGGGCCAAGACCTTTTGCACGATGAATAGCGGCAATTTGTTCGTCGAAATTGACGTTCGTAGAAAATTTGTCGAGTGTGTTTGCTTTGCTGGCAGTATGTCCATCCCAAACAACTTTCTCCCTTTCCTTGCGCTTCTCTCTCTCCATCGCTTCCTCGCGTTTCCTTCGCTCCTCGTCAGTTTCCGTACCGAAAATGTCCACACGCGTACGAGCAAGGTTTTGCAGTGAGGTAACGACGTTGGCGCCTCTTTGCAGTTCAGAAGCTTGCGCCTTGCGAGCTTCAAGGTTATCACGTTGTTCTTTCCATTTGGGATCGAGCAACTCGATACGCATGTGTTCTTGAAGTTCGTCAACCGCAATTTGTTGTCCACAGATCGTACATGTCGTTATCGCCGACTTGCCCTTCTTATCTCCCACTTTTGTTCGCATTAGAAACATAAGGTCAAGGAAAAAAGGAGAAAGCGAGACAAACATTTAGGGACATAATCTGTCCTGATCTTCATAGGCCCGGATGGATTGAAGGTACTTGCTTGCATAGCCTGAGCATGCGCGATAGCTCTCTGTCTGTCTTCGTCTTCCTTCTTCCTCCTCGCTGCAACGTCTTCTTCATCGTCACTCTGCTCCATCTCCGCGTCGTCATCGCCTCCGGCACCAGCACCCCCAACAGCAGCAGCGGCCTCCGCTTCGGCAGCTGCTTGCCGTGCACGATGTGCTTCAACATCATCGACAGTGTTTTCCATAATCATTGCCGCCATACGTTTCTGAGCGAGAGTCATGTTTTCTACTTCTTGCACACTCATGGGTGGTGGTAACTCAGAATTAGCATCGACGGCAGTGAATTCAATGGTTTGCACGATTGCATAATCGTGCCAGTCAATTTCAGCGAAAGCCACTTGAATCTTGCAATCAGCCTGATGCGTTTAATAACGCAATGGAAGTACACGCACATCGTTCAGCTTCCTGGTCATCTTGTCGTTTTTTGTCCTTCTCTCGTTTGTTCTTTTCCCATTTTGCGTATCTCCGTGCAATTTCAAGAGTCTCCCACCGCGCATTTGCCTGCGTTTGAAATTTTAGCTGTTCCAGCGTTTCCTTGTTAGGCTGGATGATTTTGGTATACTGCTCCACCAACCGATTGAAATAGCCAAACAAGGAATGTGTGGGCCGGAGGAAATCGAATTGATAGTTGCGTCCTTCTCGTGCGGAGAGACTGGCGAGAAACATACGTCCTCGTCGAGCAGTGAACAGGGCCGTTAGTTTCATTATATCACTAAGGTAGATAAATGATTTTTTAATACTGTAAGCAAACAAAGTAAATACACCTACAGGTCAATAGCGCTAATATTTGGGAGATCCATGATGAACTCTGGGAGTGGTGGTTCAAGTCCAAGATCAACTGGTTCCTTAGGCTCAGCTACCTCAGCTCCCTTGGTGTTTTTAGGTGTGTCATCTTCTAACTCTCCCTGTGCAACTTTTTCCATTTTATGTCGGTAGTAGCCATGATATGGATCAGCAGGGTTGAGGAAGGAGAATTTGGGGTCAGAGCGTTGACCTTCCCGAACTCTTTCCTCAAATTGGGGTGGATTGGTTGAGTTGGCAACGTATGATGCAGTTCTGTCGATTACGGCTTTAAATTCGAATGTTGTGTCAGTAATTGGACACGAAGAGTATATATGAATGGCTCACACTTTATTTCTGGCGGGGGAAGAATGAGTCCACTGGTAAACCGCACGGCTCCCGCTGGGTTCTCATCGGCCATCTCGTAGTCTGCGCTACCGTTCATATAATGTCCATTCGGAATTGCGACGTCTGCCATGTCCAAGGACGTTTGTGGAGAAAGGCAAACGCAGCAATCGTTTGGCAAACAAGGCTCGATTCTTTTTCTCACGCTCCTCAATCCTCTTCTCCTACCAACTTTCCGTGCTGAGGACCGAAGTCTGATGTTCGGCGCCTTCAGACCTACTAATGTGAACCTTGGAGGCCTCCTTTGGTAGGCTAGCTTAAGAGGCCTCAAATTCCCTCCTCCAATGACTCCTTGACCTAGGAAAACACCCTGGAAGCTGTCAGTGACACGGAAAGCAAACGCTCGGGCCAGACTAAAAAAAGTTGACGCTGTAATCGAAGCAGTGAGAGCTAGCGGTGTCGAATGTGCCTCTTTGGTCTGACTCTGCGTTAAACCTTAAGGATAATATCAACTTACAATTGTCTACCCTAGGTACGCGCCCTAGAACTCCCAAAAGAGCACGAAATGCCAGCCAAGGACAAATATACAGTGTTTAGCCCGCATGCGAAAGGCTACAGGAAGGGCATACATAAGGTTCCAAAGTGGACTCGGGTATGAAGATCTACAACCTCACCGGCTTCTTGCTAACAACCTTTACCACAGTTAACCCTCAGGACGAATCCAAAAGGTTTCTAACAAAAGCCTTCTCCGCATTTTTTTGCAGTTATAGAGTATCACCTCATCATTCTACATTGTATTCAAAATAGGACTACCTGAATTTTTCCTTCCTTAATGCCCCTGAGGATTTGGGCATGGTTGAAGATGGTTCCAAAAACTTCGTCCCTCGTTTCTGGGATCTCCAGCAAATTTCGAGTCGTTATATCTTTGAACGTAATATCCAAAATGATATGGGAAAGGGCCGATACGTTGAGGGCATCTTAGCAGAAAGAGTTTCATTGAAAATTTTTGGCTTCAGAATTTGTAAAAGCCTCACCTTTCTCGATGAGCAGTTTTCCAAGCCTCCCTGGAGTCCCAACGGCGGATCCTATCTTTGTACGTTTCAAATAAGTAACGTGTTGTGCCAATTTAAAATGTTTCGCGAATAATTTTGCAACATCGCCGCCCTTCTCGCCTCGCAACTTTTTGTCCTTGAGAATTCGGGTGACGTCAGCCACTCTAAGAGCAGCACTTGCAATGTAGAGAAGTGTGGGTGCTCCATTGGACTTTGATTTTTGAGAAAGCCGAGTATGCAAACTAGGCAGAGCTAGTATGCATTTCTTAGTAACGAATTAGGTAGGGAATAGTGGGAGAAATTTACTTTTCATGATAAAACTAACAAGTTGGTCCAAAGTCCGTGGTCCCGTCCATGAAGTTGTGTCAATGATAGCTGATTCTGTCTAAACGTTAATTTTGAGCTTGAACGCCTATGAAAAGAGTTTCTCTACGCACCCGGAATTTGAAGGTCGCCTAGTTCTATCACAGAAAACTTTGGAAAGCTCTTGACTTGCATAGACACGAGATAATTTGAAAGGTCGGAGGGACCTTGGGACGCAATTGAGTACTCTTCCGGAATGATGGTTTCAGCCAGCTTCCGCTTCTACTTTCAAAGACAATCAGCATAAAAAGTAGAAGATAAAAACCCTCCCCATAAGCGCACTTTTGCTTTTCTTTCTTTCTCCTTTGCTTTTCTCTTGCGTTTTTTTGCAAGGAACGATGCGGAACCTACAGCATTAGACGATGAGCCAGCCCTATCATCTTCACTGTCCTGACTAATTTCGGGGATGAAGTGAGATGATTCGTCTTCTTCCGACGATGCAATGGACTCGTCTATGATGAGTTCATCTTGAAGGTCATCACCTCCAGGTTCCATGATGTACTAAACTTGAAGCAATTGGGTGACAGCCGGTGAAAGTGAAAGCCTGGGTCACGTGCCTCATTGAATTTCTCCTGGTACTTAAAAGTTTGCTCAGGAGTCAGGCTCAAGCTAATGTTCTTCTGAGCTTTCGGCGTCGCCAGTGTAGAAGGATGCCCTCAAAATTCATTCATTTGTCTGCCCTGACTGACTATTCCTTTTGGTCGAGGATCGGCGTCCCAGATAACAGGCTGCTGCAACAAGGCTTAATATTCATGTTAGCAGCGTGTCTTATATTTTACAACCGTTTCATGCGGAAAATATCTCAGAGCCAACATATACAAGTCCCCTTTAAAGCCCCCCGACAGAACTACACCCCTTTCTCTGCTGTCCGCGACTTTTTCTTCAAGACACTCCATCAAAGTCCTCCCGCTGAGGAGGTTGTAAACCCTATACCCCAACTCCGATCGTCCAGCCAAAAGATGCGCTATCCTGATAATGTACGCCCTACGAAGCGAGTAAACATGGCTCCAGCATCAGTTCCATTCAAAGGTCCACGTACCAAACAACCCTATGACGTATTTCTTGTATTGGATATTGAAGGCACCTGCGATCTGGGCACTGACTTCAATTATCCAAATGAAATCATCGTGCGTCCTAATGACATCCTAGAAATCCATATATCACTTTAAATGATCATTTCAGGAATTGCCTATTTGTATGCTACGCTGGGCCGACAAAAATGACGACGGCAGGGCAAGCGCGTTGGAACTTGTTGACGAGTTCCAGACATTTGTCCGACCCACGTGGAGACCGACGCTTTCTGCATTTTGTACGCAGTTGACGGGCATCATACAGGTCGGTGCATTATCTTTCGTCTCTCCCCAATGCTAATGAGGCCATTAGTCACAAGTTGATGCTGCACCGTTATTCCCAGAAGCGTTGGTCAAAGTGGAAGCATTTTTAGTCCAGAACGGGCTCATAGACGCGAAGACAGGGAAACGACTTGTACGGTTTTGTTGGTGCAGCGATGGACCGTTCGACATCCGCGATTTCGTTGTTAAACAATGCTTCATATCTCAGGTTGGTGTAGATCGTCTCATATGCCGTCTATATCTTGTAAATACTTCGAGGTCAGATGAAAATGCCAGCTTGGGTTCACGGCGATGTACTGGACGTCAGATCTTTAGTCGTTCAGTCGATATCAACCTCAAATGTATGTCATACATGACTTTCAACTCAACGAGCTGACACCCCCCACAGAGGACACATGCTAAGTACCGGCGCTCTATGAAAATTCCTGCTCAGTTAAAGGCCCTCGGTTTACCACCCTTTAAAGGCCGACAACACAGTGGAATTGACGTCAGTACACGACTCTCGGGTTCTCTTTTTTTATGGAGATAGATAAAACTGATACGGCTACTCGTTCATAGGATAGCCGTAACATTGTCAAGATTGTTACCGAACTTGCTCGGCGGGACGTGTGTCTTTTGCCAAATACCACAATACATGCAGGCAGACGATGGCCGTGGATGGGAAAATCTGGCCAGGTTTTGGAGAATCGTCTGACTTGACCATTACGACTGCTTCCGTTACCTAAACCCTTGGCTGAAATGCCAATTTTCCCTAGCAAATATTTGGTCTATGCTGTCCAATAATTATTGACCCATTAAATCACCACAGTTCTCCTACTCTACTGACTAGTTGTCGCGGCAGACAAAACGCAAGATAGACCTGCGTCAATCACAGCTAGAGAATGGGAAGATAATGCCTCGAGGCTCCCGGAAGCAATGTCGATGGAACTTGGAAGATTATGAACACGGTTTGAGAAGTTTGGCACTGTGCGTGGCTATTGATACAGTGTGGCATCCGGGTTCAAGCGTAATGTAATATGAAGAAATCTATTGCCAAAGTGGGCCGGCTCTCTGATCCAAGACCCGACGATAAATATATGTTGATGTGAATTTGCGAAAATCAAATGGCCTTTTCACTACAGCATCCGTTAGCGTAATTCAAGAGGTCTGAAAATAGACAATACGTACAAAATCCCATAGAGTTCCGAAACATGGGATGTCGTTCTCTTTGCATCCCTGCATTATCTCTGTGTTTCCGATGTAATTCGATGTAATAAAAACCACTATGGGGAAGTCAGCATTAAAGTACTGAAATTCAGGAAATTGCTGAAGACCCACCCTCAGCGTTCCAGTATGTATAAGCTTCCTTCAAAATTTTAATGGTGTCTGGACGACCCCCTCGTGCTTTACTATCCCAAAGTAGTAGGCGTTCTGGTCCGATATGCTTGTGGATTAGTCCACTGATAGTTGGTCCGAATGTCTTTTCTTGTTCGGAGCCTTGAGAAAAATGAGTCAGATTCATGAATGCTGCGCATAACGCCGCTACCACGCGCACCTATCCATATCAGATACCTATGTTTAAGCAATTTAGTAATCGCTCCCAATATGATAAAACAGGTAGGGTTACCAGTAAGGTGATTGAAGACATGTGGAGAGAGCGGCGCCGATACCAGTGCCGGTGCATATGCGGATACCGCGTTTATACAACGTCGACGTGTTGGAGACGCCGGCGAACTGAAATATATAAGTTCACATACGAAAGGAAATCAACAACAACCTCTATTCATACCTTTAGCTCACGAGTCCAGAGCGTCTTTGGTGGATTCTGGACGAGACCACGTGTGAAATCGCCTGGGTATCGAGTTATCATTTGCAAAAAATTTCCCTCGGCCGCTGGATTGACATACCTTGGACTCCAGCGATCATGTAGTGGTATTTTGCGTGCCGGCTTTCACTGTATGGTAACGGATTATGCGTCTGCATCATTTATCTAAATAGCTGGTACTCACGAAATAATTCCGAAAGCATGATATTCCATGATCGAGGAGCGACTGACTCGTCCCAACAGCCCCTGTTGCATCCCACGCTTGAACCGAATGATGGCGACTTTTGCTGAAGGCTGATAACATATTTTTAAACACGGCTGGCGTTCAGAAAGCGGAGCTTCGCTTACTAGTTCAATGTCTACCGGTACTTCTCGAACAAAACACCAGGGGAGCGCAATGCTATACATACCTTGGCGTGAGTTATACCAGATCTTATAGTTAATTAGAAGCTTACAAGACTGTCATTCCCATTGTGAACCAGAAATCTTGGTGCCGAACTAGATCCACGCCGTTCAGATTCCATGAGCGAGTGGCAGGGTTGTAGGTATCGCCAAGGATAACGAAAACCCCTGATGAGATGTGAATAATAATAAAAAATGGAACATATGAGAGAGACAGACATGTGCAGATTAGACCGATCCATCCAACGAAGCGATGGTGGCGTTCGAACACGCTGAATTTTCGGTTTGTCAAAAAAAAAAAAATACCACACATATTCACTTACTTGTGGTGAGTATTCCGCACCCAAGGGAAAGCACTTAGTGCACTAATCATTACGGCGAGGTTGGTGACCACTCCCATGACAAGCACTGCGTCGTGAGTGACATCGAGACGCCGGAAGTTGTTGACCACCTTGAACAGCAACCATATTACACCTGAAAGTGCACAACCGCTGTGAATTCCGCCAAGATGCTGCGAAAAACGTAAATTGACGTTGGGGTATTAAGGGGGCTGACAGCTTACTTGTAGAACGGATGTGCAACCCAAACGGAACCACAGGGGAGGCCACTGAAAATAAATTCGGGTAAGAATGCAGATAATCATGTCATGAAACTTGCACGAACCTTGGCGAACAAAGTATTTACGAGCAGATACAGTAGGCGGCCGAATACCTCATTGCGCATCAAGATTGCGACGTTGAAATTTGCCACAACGATGGCACCAGTGTACTTGAGACCATACGGGAAATGTCCTGATGCCGCCAAGGCGAGTCCAATCATGTTGAAGCCGAAACAAAACGTAAAAAATTTCCTGATGAAGACAAGGGCTGAGCATCTGCGTCTGTTTCAATGGAAAGGCGACGTACCTGTAGGTATTAAACCAAAGCGTCCATTGAATCCATAGCGGCACCTTCTTCTTTGGCTTTGGCGGTGGCTTAGAAGGCTTCGTAGTAACAGCGGGATCTTTCTCTTTAGTTACTGGAAAGGCTGGGGAGATGTCGAGCGTAGGTAGCTGTGCCTTGACGTCGCCATTGTAAGGCAACTGAACTGTTAGGGAATCAAGTAAGCCTTTCTCGGGATCAACGGTTGCCTGGGAAGGTCCCTTGAGCTCGTCAGGCATCGGCTAGGACAAGAAGGATCGACGTCGGTGGGCTCAAAGAGAAAGAAGGAAAGTCTGAAGGGGGGGGGGGGGGACACAGAATCCGGGCGTTTGTCGGATTTAGAGTCTTTATATCCACGCAAGCGTAGCCTAGGTAGAAATATTGCATAGGAAGAGATATATAAATATGAGATCTGGCACTGACTCCAGAGAGGCTGCCATTCTCTTTGGGCCACTTGCTCGATTTGGGTCAGAGGTGTCCGGAAGAGGATCGGCACGCACCAAGGAAGGTATCAAACTCACAGGATTTTGGGATATCAATCTGGGTTACTGCGAGCCCGGAGTCCGGCATTTCGTTCCATGCGAAAATGCGATGCACTGAAAGGTACAAAGGTACAATAATGGAAAGATTTGATAAACGATAAGGGATCTCTGGCGGAGTCACTTGAAGGTCCAATCGACATTGTTTCAAATCGACACTTTCCATGTCTCTTGAGAGTTGAACTTGAAAAGTAAGCAATTATTTGACAGCGCTTTTCGAGTTGTTTCACGTTAACTGGTTGAAGGTTGATAATTATCTAAAGCCGAGGTTTGATTTGACGCTGTTTGAGGTCAAAAAAAAGGCGCCGGATCCGGGCCCAGTATGTAATCAAATTTTATTTTTAGAGAATGACCGTGAGAGTCTAGACTCGGTCAGGTTCGCTCCCGGTCCTGCTAAATTACCTTGACCCAGCTATCAGCCAGCCACCCACCTTTCGCCCTTCACACTTTTTGACCCGGCGATTGGTTTGGACGAAGAATGGGATATGTGTCAGGGTTACTAACATTGACCCACATCGGCCAGCAGTGGCAGGCAGTGGTCCAGCACCACTCGCCGTCACACTTTTAGGCAGGGAAATGTCACACAATCGGTGATTGATTGGTTTGAGAAGAGTGGATGCTGGCCGATGTGTGGGTTAATACTCGAGGACGCCGATGCCATGGCGTACTGCTGTAAGTACTAGTAGATCGGTGTCGGTGACTGCCACCTTCATTTGTGGGGTTACAGTATATTGATTGGGTGCTCGCAGTGTTGACGGGGCATCAGTGCTGCCTGCTAAATTACTTTTCCGGGACCGAAGCCTTTGGAGGCACAACGCCCCTACAATGCTTCACTGTCTTTGTGGCAGAGGGCTCCGTCGATAGCAACACTGGAGGCAATTATGAAGGTAGCAGTTGAGAATGAATTGCCTTATTAGCCGCAGTTCATAACGTAGTTAATATTTTTACATTATAAAGGCGCCACGGAACCGTGACCTCCAAGGGTTAAAATGAACTGTTTTTGAACTGCGTCTGAGGCAGTTCGCGCCCCTCCGGTGACAGGGAGACAAACAGGCCCTAGGTTATGAAAGGAGTTATGCAACTGGGTAAGGGACTCGACTTGAACAAAAAAGCTTTCCTTTGGATGACATTTTCGATCTTTGAATAGGGTCGCCTGAATCGATGACCTTAAGCGGTAGCCAAAAGACGTGATTCTGAGAGTATCTGCATTCACTGGTACATATTGGTTGAGCTGTAATTTTTTATAATCATTGAACATCTGCAAAATCACGGAGGTCTTGTAGATGTCGCGAAACCTCTTGTTTAAACATGGCAATTTCTTGACTGTTTTTAAGAATAGAGTGGATTGTGTCTTCCTTCAACCGAGAAACTTTCTCAATCTGCTCCTTATAGCTGATGCACAATAAAAAAAAATCAGTTTGTCACGGCATAGAATTGACGTCGGAATCCACTCAACCTGAACTGTAGGCCCTGCAATCGTGATTTAACGCCTCGTCCATTCGCTATCGCAGCGGTTCTCGCGTGGGCCAGGTCCCGTTCCAGTCGCGCAGCTTCTGCACTGGCAACTAGTGCTTCCTGTTGAGCCGCCTAGATGCAACAATTGATCAGACAAGGTAAGCTTTTGACTAAAACTGGAATCTACATCTCGAAGATCGTCTGCGTGCTCATTCAGGCTGACTACCTTTTTTTCCACTTCAATGATTTCACACTCCAGATTTTCGCATTCCGTCATAAGTTGATCGTGCTCATTTTCTATTTTGATGAGTTCGCTCTCGACCGCGGCTCGTTCCATTCGTCTCATCTCAGCGATGCCACTCAGTGTCGGCTTGATAACTTTCCTAATATCTGACCCGGTGAGAAGCTGTTGTGGATTCGATGAAGCCGAGTTCAATTCGAGGGTGAGATCAACATCTTGCCACGGCTCAGGGAGAGGGGGGAAGAGTTCCAAAGACGATAACATGTTGGTATACATATCAAGCGCCTCCTCGGCGGCTGCGGCGCGGTTCGTGACGTTCACTTCGAGAGTCATGACCGTCTTACGTGTCTCTTCTAGCTTTTGTTTGAGGTCTTCCAAATTCCTAGTCAGCGCATCACGGTCGGTGTTCATCCGAATGACTTCTTCAGGCGAAAGGTTCTGGGCTTTGACAGTCTCCTCCAAACTATTCAAGGTTGCCTTGAGATGCTCGAGGTGCTCTCCTGGGCAATGTTATTAGAAAGCTCGGCCATGCACAGAATTCGAAACTTACCGCCATTTACCAGTTCGGCGTTCTCGAACGCGATCTGTTCAATCAATTTCTTTCGCCGGCCTTCGTATTGTTGTAGTATTTTCTTCAGTTTTTCGCTATCCTTTTGGAACAGTTCGTTCTGTTTCTTGAGATCTATAATAGAAGGCTTTTTCAGGGTAGTAAGTCACCGAAAGTGCCCGAAAGTTGGAACCTACTGCTGAAGACTTGAGTTGGGTATACTCTACTTTAGCTTTTTCTAATTTCTCTTTCTGTTCGTCCAACTCCTTTTGCACCCTTTCGTTCCTTTTGTCTTGTATGTATAGATTAGGGGAAGGTCGTGCTTAAAAGAAGAAAGTGACCGCTCACTGTAGCGCTCCTCCATGGCTTGATTAGATTCTGCAAAGTCGTCATGCAAATCAAGCCACAGGGTGTAAGTCTCTTCATTGTATTGAAATGCAAGGGCCTTGTGATCAAATAGGTCGTCAAATTCTTCTGGAACATGAGCTGGGTCCTGGAGAGTAGGATGCCCGCTGCAAAGGTATTCGTCGCGCATCTACTGGCGATTAAATATGGATACAATGTTAAGATGAGATCTTGACATACTTTGCATAGTTCAACTAACCAATGCAGTGCACCCAGTAGATAGGGCCATGAGTGGGGGCTGGCGACGGCTGCAAGCCATTTTTGATCGATTTGATGAGCAAAGGGATAGCGTAACGCTTTCAAGGCAGGAACAAATTCATCTTCAAATCGAGCGCCTTCTTTGAATGGATAACATGGATCGAGAGTTAGAACAAGAGCGTGAAAAATCGCCCTATAGTCCTTTCCCTGGATATTCGCTAATGTGGCTATAGAGATTTCGAATCCCGAACTGTTGAGATAGTTTACAACATCTTGCCGCATTTTGGACTGGTAGGATCGGTCACGCAATGGACGAGGGTCCTTGGTGACTTGGCTACTAGATGGCGCTGCCAATGAGACACCTCCACCCCATAGAGACCCCCGCCTGACGGAACTAATTTACTCACAGTCAGTAAGCAGAAGTTCAACCGAAAGCCCTAACTTGAATGACACGCACTTGGATAGTGGTGTTCGGCCATAATTTGGCTTGCTAGTACTTTGCAACAATGGATTTAAATTTTGCGATCGTACCATAGATTGTCGGGGATTAGTTCCCGGCACTGAGGTATTAGGGGCACGTAGGGCGAGACCTGCTAAGGACATTCGCGTATTGGGTGCAGGTTTTTTAACTGTAGATGGAACGGGAATCCCTGATCGTGCGTTTAGATTAGATAGAGGGTCTAATACGGGTTGCATCACTGAGCGTCTACGATCCATGGTTGTGAGTACAAGCCAAGTTTGTTGAGCGTGACAAACGCGTCGCGTAACATCACTGTCACAACTTTCACATGTTGCTTCCTACCATTGACGTAAAACCTGAGTCAAAGCTGCAGCAGCCGTCTCAAAGTTTGAAAAATCGTGTTGTTGCAGCTACACCCGAGTCCAAATGTTTATCGTTCGCAACCTTTTTGGAGGTGCTATCACAGCACAGACTGTTCCCACTCTTATCGATGCATCGTATGCAACTCTTATCTTTCAACTTATGCATTTTTATTTATTAACCTTCCAATATCAGTCGCGTACGCCAGGTACCAAATACCCAAGAGGTGTTCATGTACCCAGACTCAGGTATCAGCATAATTGTTGAAATTCTCCAACGGGTCGAATCTTCCACCGGTGACGGCGCCATACGGTAATCCTCGTGCCTTCTTATTTATATAACCTTATCTATTGCATCCCATAGATTACATTTTGATTCGCTAGCTCACGACAATTCGGCCCAGTTTTCTGAAGTGGGAGAAATCTTTGAGATCTCCAATGACAGGGGCGATTAACACTCCGCCTCTATTGTCCTCAAAGGCGTCCAGCTTGTCCCTAAATTCAATTTGACAGTCGCCGATAAAGTTCGGATTCTGATGGCCGTTTTTCGTGTCGAGTCCAAGGCAGTCGATGTGGTCGTTACCTTTAACATTCCCATTGTTTCAGTCGACGGAGGTGCGGTTGGAAATGAAGGTGTCGCAAAATCTCAAACGGACTTCAACACCTTCGTTCGTTCCTTTCGCATAATTGACTTCGATTTATTTGCTTGATGGAGCGATGTCACAAACCAGAGAAAAATGTATTACCTGATCGAACAATCGAATCGCTGCATTGTGTTCCGGCAAATCCTCAACATGCTACATACCTATTTTCGTTGGCCTAATAATTTAAGGCAACCCTTTTTACCGCTAGATAATGAACGCTCCAGCTTGATGTTCCTCGTCATCTGTCCGGCCCCACGGCTTATCTCGATACATATTACACCGTGTGCATTTTCTGCCTTTGCAATCGGGCGGATGGCCTTGGACACTACACTGCCCCAACATTGTGGACACTACACGTACGATTCACCTCTCACAGACTGTCAGACTCCTATATTCATGGCCGCGTTTTACGCACTTGTCTGAGACGCACCGAGATCAACCTTCCGTTGCACAATACTCTCAAGGCTACGTATATGTTGCGAATCCCGCTTTCGGGATTGCCTTCTGTCTTGTCAAAACTGTCCGATGAGAGTTATAAGCGGTTCGGAGTCATATTGATGTGATCATTATCGTTGGTATCCACCGAGGTTTCTAGATGCCGATGATTGCGCACCCTTCAATTAAGGGCAAAAGCGATTTCTCGCCGCAAACGACTACAGTATCTTCGCGGGCACAAAATTTCAGCGTTAGCGCAAGGAGAAGAGGCGGCAGGCACTGATGGTCTGAAAAATGGTGGCATATGAACGTGAAAACAACAATTTAGTCCTTCATGGTGACAATCAAGGCATTTATTTTTACAAAAAGTCACAGTTGGGTAGGCTACGGATACAACGTTTTACTGATATAAATATGAATATGTTCATAGAGTGCTGGGAAAGATATAGAATGTCAGGAGCGTGCCTGGAAAGAGGTTGGATACCACCCGAACTAATAGCGTGTGTTCGAGTCATCTAATTCCTCTTCCGCCTCGGGTTCTTCAACAATCCGCTCCCGCACCCCCGTTGCGGTCGCCTCTGTGGCCGCCTTCGCCTCCTTTTTGCGTTTGGCTGAGTCTTTCAACTTTTCCCAGCGTTCACGAAACTTGGCAATCATGAGTTTCTGATAGATATTTTAGTGACCTTGTGAAAGAGACAAAAACAGAGAATAAGACAGACATGTTTCTCATTTTCTCCTCGCATGAGGCGTAGCTCATCCTCGAGCTCTTTCACCCGTCGTGCGTATTGGGCTTCTCGTCCGGTGTTTATTCCTGGTATTGGGACTGCTGGGACATTAATGTTGAGGCTGCTGAAGTCGAGGGGCGGGGCGGGCCGTTGCTGCAGCATGGCGGATGTGCCCAATGCTCGCTGCGCCTACAAGTGGAATGGGAATGTATGAGAAAAAAGAGTTAGCGGCCATGTGAACGAGGATACGTACCTCACGAGTAGCCATGAATATACTATCGCGTAATTGCAGATCTTGCTCCTTACGGAGCTTCAATATTCGTTCTGTAGCCTCTAAGCGACCTTTCATCGAGGCTAACTCGGCTTTCAGGGACATATTTTCCTTCTTGAGCGTTGAAGAGGATGGTTCAGGTCCAGATGGAATCAAGCAGAATGATCCTGATAAATCGTCACCTTCATAAGAAACGGGTCAGACGGGCTGTTTTCAAGTACAACACGAGAAAAAAATAACCTTCTTCAAAAAATTCGTCATCATATTCCTCAAGACGCCCGTCAATTTCAGGTTGTTTACCATTACTAGTGAAGTTGCGACTATTCTGGCCAGAACGACCAATCTTGCTCCCTTCACGGCTCATTCCAATACGTCTGGTGAATTTTGAGAAAATGGGTTCATCTACATCTGTATCACTGCTCAGACTTCCATCGCGACGAAGGTCATCAGGTTTGTCAGGTAAAGCTGGTGGAATGGGGGTTTCTGGGTGGCCAAGAGGCACGGTCGCAAATGCCACGGGTTGAGATAGGTTATCTAACATTCCTTGCATGATATTCCAGAACTGGTTGAATGCGTCTCCGGGATCTGACTAGGAAAAATTCGGTTATTTAGTGAATTACGTGCGTAATTTAAATAAGGGATGTCGTGAGACGCACGCGTTGACCTCCCAAAAGCATGAAGGATTCGTCACCAGTGTTTTGAGAGTCTGTCATGAAGCGTAACGGTTGTGGTGATGAGGTGTTCACTCGTGGAGATCCATGATACGGGTTTGAATTGGGTTTTAGAGGTAGAACTTTCTGAGAGAGCTCAGGTAACTGTGGCAGAGAAGGATCTTTGCCTTCGTCCTTTAGTTTGTCGATCTTGCGCTGTAGTTCCTTCCCGGCCTTACAATGCTCGTTGTAAAGCATTCGAAGAGTACGTTTAGCCTAAATGAGATATACAGAAGTCCAGCGATGAGTTTCAGTGGATGTGAGGAGTTGTGAACATGCTGAACCGATTCATCGTGGCTGCGGTCTATTGCAGCTATGTAAGCCTCCGCTGCCTTGAAATGTTCCTCGGCGGCAAGGACTATCAGGCCTTTTATTAGATAATCATCTGCATTTGCAGCATGATGGTGGGCCTGTGGGGGATATCAGGCTGGCCAACGTCATGAGCCGAATTGGGGACCAGACATACCGTATTCATTGGGGTATCGATGAGTGACATGGTCTTAAGAGAGTTGAACGGACGCTAATATGATAAGTTTTAGGGTTTTTGGCTTGTAGCGCTCAATGTTGCAAGAATGTCCGCGTCAAGGAGAGAGTGCTAAATTTGGCAAGGGCAGTGTGCTAATTACGGAAGCAAGTTTCTATGTGACTCTGGATAACTATAGTCCATATGTACTATCACTATAGCCACATTCAAAAATATTTCAAACAAGTTCTTTCAATCTTACAAAGAAAAGAAGCATAGACCAGGGTAGCGTTCCGCCCATCTTTCCGATCCTTAGTATCATAAACTATTCAGACCAACAACCTTACAATCCGGTGCGTACTTCATGCAGCCTATTGTGTGGAACTTGACAGCTTCAAAAGATATACCGAGGGCCCAATCCAGAGACCCCGCAAAAAAGGGTAGGGCCTTCATTCCTATCCGCACTGCATCACAAGGACGGTCGTAGCCATATTTTGATACGAGGAACGAGTGCCTATATTATAACCACTGTTTAGTATTAGTCAGGAGACTGTCACGCATCCGCCTAATCACGGTGTGACTGCAGCATTTGCTCCTTACCCATCATCGTTGTCAAGCATATCCCGGCATTACCATTCAACACTCCTCATCTTGCGACTTATTCTAGAAAACTACCACTCTTATAATTAGTCCTCATACCATGGCCGCCGTCCCTGGCCCACTGTGAGCTTTATTTACTTGTCGTCCTTTTTTATGTTTCTGTTGCTTATATTGCGCAGTAAGAAGAAAATCAGGATAACAGGTTGGATATATCCGCTCTTCTGTTTATCCTGGGCAATATTGTTAACTACTTTGTTCGTTTTGCGTCACAGTTGTCGCAGCCGATGGTTTGTCTAAACGTGATGTCTTCCGACTACCGGATCCATTCGCAGTTATTACCGTCGACGGTGAACAGACAAATACAACCAGTGTTATCAAGAAGACCTTGAACCCTTACTGGAACGAAAGCTTTGACATGTAACTACATACTCATGTTCGTGGTATCATCTAATCTCTAATTATGACACCTAGAACCGTCAAGGATTCTTCTGTCGTCGCCGTCCAGATATTTGACCAACGAAAATTCAAACGAAAAGATCAGGGTTTCCTAGGAGTGGTCAATGTTAGGGTCAGCGACATTTTGGATCTTGAGCTCGGCGGCCATGGTACATTCTAATTTCTCTCCAAATCCCCTGTATTTTTTATTAGTCAGCTCATTCTTAATCCATCTCTTAGAAATGTTTACGTTGGACCTCAAAAAATCCAACGACAATCTTGTTGTTCACGGCAAGCTCATAATGTATCTATCTACCAACGTCAACCAGCCTATATCGAATCCTGGCCCCTCCCAAGTATCTGGTATCACCAGTGCTATCTCCGACATCGGTCTCAGCAATCATTCTCCTTCTGCAAGTACTTCAAACCTGGCTCTCACTGCCTCGGCGACGACTAGTGCACTCTCAAAATCAGGAAGTTCCCACGCCACTGCAACAGACGCTGCAAATCCATTAACATTACCGGGTGCAAGTACTTCTTCCACCATGTCTGAAGAACTAGATCAGGCACAATCCATCGCAAGCTCCTCACGGCCAACGAGCTCAGCTGTTTCTACTACAACGTCTGTTACTACTAGCGCAGCCACAGCTCCATCAGTGCAGGGGTCATCACCTGCGCAAGTGACCCAGAACGCACAGATGCGCAATTTCAATCCTAACGTTGATCAATACGGGCCATTACCCCCTGGTTGGGAAAGACGTATCGATCCTTTGGGGCGAACATACTATGTAGACCACAATACTCGCACAACTACTTGGAACCGGCCATCAGCCAGCGCAGCAGTCAATAACTCCGCTCAAGATACTGAGACGAATGCCGCTCGCGATCAACATTCACGTCGTATCCTGGCCGATGATCTCCTAGAAGCGAACAATCCGTCTTATCGCTCTAGCACAGTTCCCGAACCACAAGCTGCACCGGCGCAACCCCAGGCTACTGAGCAACCAGCAGCGATATCTACCGGTACAGCTACTACTGCAGGGTCGGGTAGTTTACCCAATGGTTGGGAGGAGAGATATACTCCTGAAGGTCGTCCTTACTATGTTGACCATAATACGAGAACTACGACATGGGTAGATCCGCGCAGGCAAACCATTATTCGTGTCATGGGTCCTGGCGGACAAGGCACTGGTCTCCAGCCTCAAACGATCTCGCAGCTTGGACCTCTACCGTCTGGTTGGGAGATGCGACTTACATCCACTGCTCGGGTGTACTTTGTTGATCATAACACCAAGACGACTACTTGGGACGATCCTCGTCTGCCGTCAACTCTTGACGTGAATGTACCTCAGTACAAGCGCGACTTTAGAAGGAAGCTCATTTATTTCAGAAGTCAACCTGCTATGCGTGCTCAACCCGGTAATTGCCAGATCAAGATTCGACGAAACCATATTTTTGAGGACAGTTATGCGGAGATTATGAGGCAGACTCCAAATGACCTGAAAAAGCGACTTATGATCAAGTTCGATGGAGAAGATGGTCTGGATTATGGTGGTCTCTCTAGGTTTGTGTTCCTATTTCCATGCTTAATATGGTTATCAATTTATTGTATCAATTGTAGAGAATTTTTTTTCCTCTTGTCCCACGAGATGTTTAACCCCTTTTACTGTCTTTTCGAATATTCCGCACACGACAACTACACACTTCAGATCAATCCTGCGTCTGGTGTCAACCCTGAGCATCTGAACTACTTCAAATTCATCGGTCGATGCTTAGGTCTGGGTATCTTCCATCGTCGATTTTTGGATGCCTATTTCATTGTCAGTTTCTACAAGATGATCTTGAAGAAAAAGGTCACATTGTCTGATTTGGAAAGTGTTGATGCGGAGCTTCATCGCGGAATGACTTGGATGCTGTAAGTTTCCAAATATCTAACGATAGTCATCAAATGGATACTCATGTGATGATGGATTTTATGTGTACTAGTGAAAATGATATCACGGATATCATTGATGAAACGTTTACGACTACAGAAGAACGATTTGGCGAGATGGTCACTATCGAACTCAAACCTGGGGGTGGTGATGTTCCCGTCACGCAAGACAACAAGAAAGACTATGTTGATCATGTAGTTGATTATCGCATTTCTAAGCGGGTGAAGGAGCAATTCGAAGCTTTCATGTCGGGTTTCAGCGAGCTCATTCCTCAAGAACTTATTACTGTGTTCGACGAACGGGAGCTTGAGTTGTTGATTGGTGGTATGTCCGAGATAGATGTGTGCGTTTTTCTTTCTTTTTTTTTTTTTTTTTTTTCTTGAGATTATTTGGAATTGTTTCTGATTGTGTCTGATTGGTTATATAGCGACGACTGGACCAAGTTTACCGATTACCGAGGATACGAGATGAATGACGAAGTGATCCAGTGGTTCTGGACATGTGTGCGCAGCTGGCCCCCGGAACGAAAGTCGCGTCTTCTTCAATTTGCTACTGGAACATCTCGTATCCCCGTCAACGGGTTCAAAGATTTGCAAGGATCTGATGGTCCTCGACGGTTCACCATTGAGAAGTCTGGCGATCCATCTCAGCTACCCAAGAGTCATACTTGTTTCAATCGTATTGATCTGCCGCCGTATAAAGATTATGCTAGTTTGGAACACAAGCTGACACTCGCTGTTGAGTACGTGCTCTTTTTTCTTTTGTTTCTGGCATTCAATGTGCTGATCTTTCTTTCTTACTCGCTTCAACAGGGAAACAGTTGGATTTGGCCAAGAGTAAACTTTTCAAGGTGACGACTACCCCTTTTTCGTTTCTCAAATGCAATGCTTCCTGGAATTAAAGTTAAAAAGTTGTATCTCACATCCACTTTGTCGTGTGCTGTTCTGTACAATTATACATGCATATGTAGGGGCCCGACGAGCAGTTGGTCATTATATATATATATATATAATTGGACGTCTTCCATAACCTTTTCTTCTTTTTACTACACATTCGAATATATATGTCTTCCTTTTTTTACTACCTTTCGCTGCTAATTAAAACAAGCAATGCCTGCCTATTTTTTTGCTACAGGGGAGTATTTAGTCAAACCTCAAATTGAACATATTGTTCTATCCAAAAGTTTTCAAACAGATGGAAAGCTGGAAAAAAAAAAGATATAATAAAACGGGAGAGTTGTGAGTAGAACTACAATATATTGTACAAAGACTTTGAATTAGATGAACGATGGAATACGTTACGAGGAATAACACGGTGGAGAAAAAATACAAAGCCCTGGCAGGGGCATTACCGCTTTTCAAAAGCGAATGCGATGTATATGTCTGGAGGCAAAAATATCAACTATGTATTGAACAAGGTTGCTAAAGGAAGGGCTTACTAGCGGCTTCCCACTGATCCTCATCCATAGCGCTCTCTCCATTATCGTCCACCACCTTCATACGAACCATGAGCGGCTTATAGTGCTCTTGGTGTTCTTGAAATACTTGGTGAAATTCTTCCTTGTATATCGGAAAGAGTTTGTATTCGGCTGCCATTCTAAAAGAAAGAAATCAGCCAGGGTGATGGGAGATTAGAATAGTTGTGGATGGTATGTCATAGGATAGAAAAATACATTATTTATCGTAGAATGGAGGAAGAGATGGCACACTGTGGGCATGCGAGAGAATTGAACGCGATGACAGAAAGGGCGAGCAAAAGGTCATTGGGGTAAAAGGGTGTTGGGAAAGAAATAAAATATGAGACATACTGCACGAAGTTATCCCACCGGACAACATACTCTGGGACGTTTTCCACAGCATCTTGGAGGAAGAACCAATACTTGTGACCGAATACAGGCTTGTCGTCGCGTTTTTCAAAGGTGATCTTGTAGACCGAGTTACCAAAGGAGAGACCATCTGCGTCCTTGACGCCATTTAGATTATCCCTAAATTTATGAACATAGAGTTTGAGGACAGGAGAAAAGTGAGAACCGGATAAGGACGTACAAGAGTAATTCCGAGTTGGGAATTGTACCAATAAAAACTCCACCGGGTCTTAAATTCCGACTAACATTCTCGAGCATACAACGCGCTTTTTGTAAGGTCTCAAAGGCATAATGCATGCAGAACTGCATGGAAACGACATCAAAGGGCTGAGCAAGTTTTGCGGGAGAAAAAGCTTTAGAGAGAGATTCTGTGTAACAGTCAAGTGCAGCAAAGTAGGCATCGAAGCGTGTTCCTCTGAGTTCTTCCCAGCGACTTCTGGCTTGTTCGACAGATACTGCGGCGATATCTATCGAAAGAGGAACAATGTTAGAAGAAAATAGATGGATTTTTTTGAGTGGCTAGATACTGACCAACACAGAACAGCTCTTTGACATGAGCCTTTGCCCACTTTGTTATGTCACCCCCTTTACCACAACCCATGTCGAGAACCTTTCCGCGACCTATTCGAGCTCTAGAGGGACCAGCGCCGACAACGAAGCTTTTTGCGAGTACCGGGTGGGCGAAACGAGTAATGAGAATTGATTTTACCCAGTTGTTGAAGTTTTTAAGACCGATGATGGGTGATTCGAGACGTTGGACTATTCCCACATCTGGTCGTGAGTTGTCTGGAGGGACAAGGAATAAGCAAAAGTATAAAAGAAACATAGAGGCCACTCGCAATGCTCTACAACAACACCGACATCTCCGGCATGTCTCTTGGTTGGCCTTTCGTCTGCTTCTTCACTAGCCGAACGTTTGCGCTTTGTAAGACGGATGACACCTTGCCCGCGAAAGTTCTTGTATTTGTTGCTTTCGGCCGGAGAAAGAGGGGTAAGGACTGAACCTGGTGGAGTGATCCTGACCTTTGGTTTATAAGGGATTTTAGATGATGAAGAAGGAGCGGGTTCTGAGGGAAGTGTGGGAGAAATGTAGTTCAGGTCCATGGAAGACCTGCGGATGGGTTCAGCGTGAGCAAGAGTGTCGTCGTCTGGATGGAGAAGATGGAGCAGGGTTGATGGCCGCGATGAAGGGCGTTCGCCGTTGTCGTTAAGAATGACTGCGAGACTGTGGCTCGAGGTAGACCTGCTCTCGACAGGAGAATTGAGAACAGCATCTCGAACAGGATCAAACGCAGGCATAAAAAGTTGTTCGACACAGAAATGTGGACTATCTTGGCTGTTACTAATAAAGCATTTTTACGTAATTTTGCTAACTGCTCTTTGTTGCCTTCAAACTACCACCATATGTCACAGACATTCCATGATCTCCAACTGCAGGGCCGGATTGCACAGCTGGAGTATGCCAATTTGATATATGCCAGGCGAATTTCTCACATAGGCCTTTTAGTTTGATCGTAGCGCGTCGAAATGCTCTCCTGCGCGAATTGTTTTTCTTGGTACAAACCACTAGGCAAGATATGATCTTTGTATCTCCGGGCTGCGAGACAGAAGACAGGGATCTTCAAACATTTTTGGAAAGATTCGACCTCAGCAAGGAGTGCGTTCGATGACTTTTCTTCCTAGCATTCTTGCTTAATGTCATGTGTTACCTTCCAGTCCAAACCAGGGCTCTATCGCCAACTTTAAAGAAGACTTCTCTTCCCCTGATAGGCCACCCCCCACACCCTCTAAACCATCACTCCCGTTGTTAAACGATGTTAGCGAAAGTCCTTTACTCAACAATAGATCGGCTGAAGACTCGGACGAGGATAATGATGAGCTTGATCTAATAGGGTCATCTGCTCTTTCTAGAGAGGCAGAGCGGCGGCAAGCTTATGCTACAATTACGAATGATTTTGAGCAAGACACGGCTCTACAAATCACGCGTTATCCCGTCTCTGCTGATATTGCCAAGGAACCTGTGGTAGAGGACATATCAGTGGAGGACCCAGAACAACTGGTGCTAGAGAGCTCTAGCACAGAAATCGAGTCAGAAGGACACGTGAAGAAGCCCCCTCTCAATGGCTTAGACGGCGACGACAATATGCAGGCTAACCCATCTGGGGAATCCTCGTCTACTCATTCGCCAAAGCGTGAATCAATGGATATAGATCAAGATGATATAAACAGGACCTCACAGAAACCAGTGACGAGTGACGCACCAGAAGTAAGCAGCGCAGGCAATGTACCATTACCACAACCTAATGAAACGCCCAACGAGCGGAACGGATTGAGCGACTCTGCTGCTATCGTTGACCCGCTATCGGACAAAGAATGCTCCCCAGGGTTGTTGACTCCTAGGAATCTTCCGATAAAGATAGACCTCCCTCCCATCATTCGAGAAGACATAGTCATCCCAGCGCCTTCGAACCCAACAGGAGACCAAGTATACTATATTGACACTCTAGCGGCACCCAAATCACTTGAGGCCCCCATTTCACCTGTACATTATCGACAACAATACGATCCACAATACAAAATACCTGCCCTCGGTGTCCTACCAGCAGAATTTAGTCGGAAAACCAAGACCACCAAGCGCAAAAGGGAAAAAGAGCGTGATAAATCGGATGGCAAAAAGGACAGGGATGAAGTTCTTCCTATGGGCGTAAGTCGTTGGGGAGCTACCGTGCTCGCAAACCCTGTTTGGAAAAGGGTATCACGAGCTACTAAATGTTTAAGCACACGGGAGTGGGGGGTATGTCTATTGTCCAAGCCAGAAAAATATTACAGCTGATACTGCAAACAGGTTGCCATGACTGAGCTAAGGCTGATCCGGACACTGGAACGAATTGAATCTTTAAAACATGACGGTCGTTGGAGTTTTAGACAGCCGAAGAAGCAACGAGGTATTGGTGGACTCGTCAAGACACATTGGGATTATCTCATGGATGAAATGGTAAGCCTTAGCTTTCTGTACTTTTTGTCGTTTTCATAGCCGCAGAAATGGATGCGAATTGATTTCCGGGAGGAAAGAAGATGGAAGATGGCCTTAGCATATAACTTGTCGACGGCTGTATTAGAATGGCATGCTGCGGGAACACCAGAACAGCGCTTACGTGCTGGTATCTGTGTCAAATGGCAACCCTCATTTTTCAGAGACGACGCGGACGGCGCCTCTGAAGGAATGAGCTTGGACGAGTCTCATCAAGAACAATTACATTCCTCTCTGTTGGGTGTGGATTATGGCTCCGAAGATGACGATGAGGATGAACAAGATAAAGTCATTGACGCGCTGGAGCCTGCCACTTTAATAAAGGACTCTTTGGACACAGCAAACGAGTTACGACCCAAAGATGAGGAGGTTGATGATCAGTCCGCTCTTCGCCTAACCCACGACGCCGTCCTAGATAACGCCGAAGCCGACCAACTGATGCCTGCCAGTGAAGGGGATCATCTAGGCACCACTGAAAATGTCGCTGCTTATCTGAGACCCACCTCAACCAATCCTATTTTAGGTTCCAAGTCAAGTTCACAGTCTGCAAATGGTGATGGTGAGGCGCATATGGCCTCAGCAAAAATCTCGAAATCTGTACTTGCCCCTCTGCGAGAGCAAATAGCATATTGCGAAGGCACCCAACTCTTCACAGACTTTGATTACGACATCGATGTTTCAACAGTGCTTCAAGATAAAAATTTGAACGTTCACTTAGGTCTCACCACCCTTTTCCCCGACCTTCAACCGTTAGGTCTTCTCGACGTTCATCTAGGTCCTAGTCCCGTTCCTAACGAAGGGAAGAAACGGATGGAAAAAAGGTCGGATAGGGACGACCCAAACAAACGAATAGAAGATACAACTTATACGAAGTTGTACCCAACCGGTCGGTTCATGTACACAAAACCTACCCTCCTGGGCCCACTTCAACCTTCTAAACGTTGGAGAAACGATCGATGGTTGTCCACGGAGGAGACGTCTATAGTACCTGATGACGGTAGCGGACGAATTCCAGATGATAGCAGCAATGGTATTTTCATCCCCTTCTATTTTGGTGTCACAAATAATAACGCGACATAGAACTTTTTGATGGTCGATCAAATCCTACTACATCAAATTTTGCTCTCCAGATCCATGCTTCCTCCAAAGACAAGGACGCTCGGAAACGAGCGGCAGATCACATATGGAGTAGTTCCGATGATGCATTACTCAAGTCCCTCGTCGACAAGTATCCTAATAACTGGCCTCTTATTGCGGAATGTTACAATGCTTCTCGCCTGACAGCACCAACAGACCGAAGAACACCGAGTGATTGCCTCGAGCGCTGGAAAGGACGATGGGGTTCGGAGCGAAAGCCGCTGGCTATTGAAGTTACACATGCACCGGTGGATGATCATTTGGTTTCCGGGTCCTCGGGCCAAATGACGACCCGAGGAGTGAAGCGGCTTGCTAGTGCAAGTATCTCAAGTCCAGTCAATCAAGGCGTTGTTCACAGCAGTGAATCGAAGAAACGGCGAAGACATATTCTCCTACAGGAGTCAATGCGAAGAGCTGCCAAGAAACGGGCTGAAGCAGCGCAAAAGGTGCTTAGTGAGTCGCTCCATTGCCGACATGATTTCTTCACCTTTTTTTACGAGAATAACCAAAAGCCAGTCAACGTAAAACACCGGCCATCCATGAAACGCATAACCAATACAACAAACTTCCCAAATTGAGTCCTATGGACCTCAGTCGGATCAAGGCAGAAAAAGATGCTCGGGACAGTCAGGATCTTGCTTTGGCCCGCCAAAGGCAAAGTCTTTTAATACGAGAACAGGCTCAGCGTGTGGCTACTATTCCCGTACGCGACCAGCTTCTTTTTCTATCGGTTCAATTCTTATATTTTCGCAGACTGCCCCAACGCAATTACAATCGCAACAAGGCACAACTCAGTCGCAGCCTCAACCTGCGCAGCAAGCTCCACAACCGCTAACGCAACAACAACTCCAGCATCAACATGCTCAAATCTCGCAATTACACCAATTACAAGCCCAACAACAAGCAATCCAGAGTCAGCGATTAACTGGCGCCACTGCATCAATACCAAATCGATCTGCTGCAAGATTGCCGACAGCCGCCCGACCACTGAGCCAGCAGGGGCAACATCTTCAGCAGGGGCGAGGAGTGCAAGTTTCAGCTCCATTACAAGCCGGTGCTCAAGCAAATCCGGTCAGTTTCCTCATTCCCAATGTGGCGCTATATCTTGCCTTTTTTCTTTATATATGGATGACCTAATGAATCGTCTCAAACAGTCTCAACAGAATCTTACCCAACCCCAAAACAATGGCAATACATTTTATGGATTACCGCCTAATCTTACCCAAGAACAACAGGTTGACATATTTCACGTTCAATTACTGGTCAGCTAATAATAACCATCATTCATGTAGTTGCTGATGTTGGCCATCCAGGCTCAGCAGCACCAACAGCACCAACAACAGCAACAGCCGACATAATCAAGCTTCGCCGAATGGTTTCGTTACGCAGCCGTGAATAGGTGTATTGGAACTATTCGGTGGTATTATGGTGCCCATTTATGTATAATTTGTAATTTTGCAATACCATAGTTATTGTGAAATTAAAGGGCTTGATGCCATTCACAACAATCGTGGATGTTTCGGCATGAATATGGAGGCTAGGTGCGTTACATCGACGGGTGATCTGAAATTTGCTACTACCTGACTTTAGCTATTCCGTCAAAAGTTAGGTTTTCAAGATTTTTGTCTTGATGGTGATGTTGTAATAGTGGGCAGCTTTGACATTGGTTGTCCGTCCATATTGATCTGGATCAGGTGCTGTAGCAGCAGTGGACATGCTGGCTAAATTGTTTCCAGTGAAGATAAGCGTACGGAGGAGAAATTCCTACCGGTGTCTCGGCTTTGGTAAGATTTCACGCTGGTGATAGGTACACTTGAAAATAGAGCTACGCAAACTTGAAAAGCAAGATTTGCCATGGGACCCAACAACAACATGCAAATTCAATACAAACACAAAAAAAAAGCTTTCCAAGTTATTAACGTTTGAATCCAATGGTTGGATCCAACAGCTTTCCAGTCCTTTTCTCGAACAATTTTGGAGGAAACTTCTTGCTCAGACTTTTTTGGTTGTGGTCTTTCAAAAGAGTTTGCACGCAAGAAGACACGTTCTTCGCGCTTTCCCGATAATCGCCAAAACCCTTGAGAATATTCCCGCATTTCAAGGCATATTCTTCCTCAAGCTGCACCATGTTAGTAACATGAGCGGCACTGGAAAGATGGATAGGTTATTGAAGACGTGATTTAGAGCAAAAATAAGTTCAAAAAAACCTCTCTTCATGCATCCTTTCGAGGTGTTCTAACGTGCCTTGCAGAATGCTTCGATGCCCGACATGTAGTTCATCCCTTAAAGAATCGAAGCGACGCGAAATTTGGTGCACAACAGTCTCCACGAAAGATCATATAGACTTTGCGAAGAACAGTGATAGAGTAGAAGGCTCACCCCGCTTATTTGCTTGATAATCTATGGAACGAAATGGTGTAAGTAAAAATGGAATGTAAATCGATGGAATGTGGACCTCGGCAATCCTTTCAATTGGTTCTTCAGGTTGTTCGTATTTTTTCTCCTCCGTTTTGGCATATCTTTTTTGATGTACACCCCTAGATGTAGCTTCATCTAACTTTTCCCGGTTTCTGCGTATCTTATGAAACTTGAAATCTGAGAAGATTCCATGATCAATGCAATTACAGAGCCAAGCTCGTTCAGGTCTTGAACACACCTAAATCTGTTCTTTGTTTTCGGGCAGGAGTCGATGTTTCGGTCCATGGATATCGTTGTGGTTGTATAGGCAACGCGAAGCTAACAGATGGACGATCGTGTCGTTCTTTGGTTGGTAGAGGATGCGGCGATGTTTCGACTTTGACCTTCTGAGGTGGTAGAGTAGGCTGAACATTTGCCACCGGTTTAACTTCTTTCAAGCTCGATTTTGGAAAAACCTTAGTAGGTATCCTAGCTGGCGTCGGACTGTCTTGGGTTAAATCAATCATGACAATATCTGGCACAAATGTCGAACGCTTCACAAAAAAGAAGTAAGTTGTCAGAAAATTTGGAACAGGAATGAACCACTTCTTCCTCCCGCTTGTAATCGTCATCGACCAACAAAGTGAGGGAATGATCACGATCCGAAACCTCATCTTTCTGCGCCAATGTCTCCGTGGAAGAAAGATGGACAGGGGCCAAACATCCCTCAGCCTTCTGCAGAAAGCTCTCATCTTCCCAAGGGGCCGTCTGAGCTTTCTTTCTAGATTTGGTTTCATTATGACCTTGCGTTGTTGGTGTGCTTGCCTGTGTGACGCATGGAACGTTTTTCATAATTCTTGAGTGTCGATCTGGTTTCATCTCAGGACCCGTCGTTGTCTGGTGTTCGACAGGCTAATTACTTGTTGGTTAGCGAAACTGTGGAGATAAAGAAAGTTGACGCACATGATGATCGATCTTTGAAAATGATTCCCTAGCTTGGTTATATTGTTTGGCCTTTGCCAAAGATACTGGAACCTTGGGTGCTGTCGGTTTAACATCCACCTTTACGTCCTGATGCCCTTTTTTGGGAGCAGCAGGCCCGCCCCTCGTCTTCTTCCCTACGCGTTTGCCCTTCATGGCTGATGCACGAGGCTTGGGATGTTTGACGGCTCCGTTAGGTTCGGGCTCCGGTATCTCGTCAAAATCAAAGGTTGGGACTGCTGGAGACTCGGCTCGAGGCGATGATATCCTCCCATTTCTGCCGTATTTTTTTCTCTGATAGGGGAATACTGGATGCGAAGGCCTTTCAGGGTCTATACGAGCACGTTTGGTCGGACGTTCTTGATCGGAAGAATGGATTACTTCGCTTTCCTCCATGTTACGGGAGGATCGCTTTTTACTTTCCGGCTTGAGAACAACCGGAGATATATTTATCTTAAGTGAACTATCCTCGAGTCGTCGTGCTTCGTCAAGTGGCTTCGTGACCTCCCTAATAATTGTTCCGGCAGCGGCTAAGCGACGTTTCTGAGTCTTTAACAGTGGAACGGTTTCCTTCGACTCATGGAAGTTATCGACATCAATAGGGGACGCCGAGTAACCTTGGCCTGAGATGACGTCGTGCAACTGAGCGTCCAAAATCGTTGTCTGAGGAATTTGCAGATTTGCATGCCGTTTGACAGCCGGCTGATTTTTTATGGGCACGCTTTCCTTCTTAGGCTTGCTGGTTGGCGGATTTTGGACGATCTGTGGCGCGATATTGTTGGAGCGTGTAACTCTAGAGGTGACTGCCGCAACATCGTCCCGGTTCTTTGTAGTTCGATGAAGTTCAAAGGTGGAAGAGCCGGCTAATAGTGTGTTGTCTCCAAAAGACTGTTTAATTGGAGCTTCATTCACCGGGTGTAAAGGGTGTGTAAACGATAGGTTCCCACTATGATCCAAGAAGACTGAGACCGGTCGATTTTCGCTGTCGTCTTCGACGATCGCTGTGGCTAGTTCGGCCGATTGAGTTATATCCCCTGTCTTCTGTTCACGAGACAAGGAAGAGTCTGATTGTTGATTAATCGGAGGGCTTGATTCAGTGGGATCAGATAGCCCTGGTGAAGAGGGAATTGCTAGCACTGAATGGAATTGAGCTACATGCGTGAGCCATTCGTTGTTAATACTAACATTTAGCCATATCATGAATCTTTTCCTGCTAACAGCGATCAGGGTATGAAAGTATCGCAAACACGGAAACAAACCTGCGTAGATACTAGTTGTTGAGGTTGCTTGCCTGCAGGAAGATTAAATGCAATGTGAGTTCCAGGAAGGGACAATTTTCTTGTTGTCGAATTTAGGAAAATCTTCCGAACAAAATTTGCAAGTTTTTTAGGACTAGTGAAAGAGTAAGGACCTACCAAGTTCCTGTCTGTTGCAGCGTTCGCGAATTTATCGAGCTGAGACTTCTTCAGATGCCAAGACACAGATACCCCTCTGCCAGCAGGAACAGAAAGAGGCTTCATCCCGATGATTGGAGGCATAGTGAGTATAAGGACGATAGAAATTTCTGTATTGTTTATTGATGATCCGACGACCTTGGTAACTGTGTGAAAAGGTACATGGAGAGTCTCCACCTTTCCATCCTAGCATCGCAATATCAGGGAAGGACCAGAAGCGTGGCGAGTGACGGTACCTGATCCAGGTTTGCTAAGAAGCCATTCTTGTCCACATAGAACGGTGCAATGGAATTTACGAATTTCCCGCAAATCTTCAGCGAAGACGCATCAAAGGGTTGAGGACTGCAACCTATGGTGAGCGACTAGCTGGCAAGAGAGGCTTTGGGCTGACAATGAGATATCAGAGTTTGCGAGGGCTTCAATGATTTTGACAGCCGTGATGCTCCAATCACCGTCCATAATCGATTCCAAAATTTGCAAAATGCATTTACTGCACTGGAATAACTCAGGGTCAAAAATCTCCTTGATGAATTGGGATCGCTTTTCGAGACCGTTCTTAATCGGCGGAATGAGAGTACAAATGATATCCAGTAATGACTCGATTGCCAGAAAATCTGTAGCGGAGCAGTAGGTCATGTATTCTGTAAATAGAAAATAGAAAATGCAAAAAAAAACAAAAAAAAAACGTGCCTCGGATTTGTGAAAGCGTAAGGCCGAGACGTTCACTATGAGTATCAGTTGACGGCTTTTGAAACGGTCTCAATACTAATCATGTTGGAAGGCCTACCTGCTAATACCGTGATCGCGCAACCTAGCGGCGTTTCGCGCCTGAGGCTCGACGGTGGTCGCAAGGAGCTGATAAGCCTTGGAATGATGTATATCAAGATATAGACGCATATATGTAGTTGAAAAGGATATAGTATGCACTCACAGCAGAAAGCAGACTACCGTTAAATTCAGAGAGAAACATTGCAGGTGGAGAGAAGTATATGCGGGTCAGAATCGGATAAAGAACACAGGCAATCGATTCTCGGCTTTGAGCTAAGATCATGGATTCAAATAACTGAAATAATCGAGTTCATGTGGTAACATACTATCTGGATTTTGATCGAGATAGTCCTACGACGACCATCAGCCGAGAATGAGGATCGATGTCCCTTGCCGGGACTCACCAACACGCCTGAAATCAGGGACGTTAACAGTCGCTCCCATAATTGCTTCAATGGTTCATTTTTAGCATTCAATGCAGGGATGAGCTTGTGGTCTTGAATAAACTCTAGAACCGCGGTTGAATATTGGAGGGCCTGGGTTAAGGACGCCTGGTAAAGTGGCAACAAGCGTTGTCGAAGCAGCTCAGAAAGCCTTTTAAACGTATTTGGAGGCACAGTGGAGAGTTTCTACGAAAAATTTCTTCCAATAAATTGCTTCATAAACCTATATGCAACCCACCAAAAGGTTTGCCGTTGAATGCAACTGCATGAGAGCATCCTCTACATCTTTTTCCCTTCTCTTCTCTGCGGATATTGAATTCTGGAGGCTAAAGATGGCTGTTTTAATATTGTCCATGATGTTAGTATCATTCCATGCGGTTGGTTTAATTGGGAGCAGTCAGAGATTGTGTTGAGGATAGTAATTGATCGTGGCTTTATCGCAATCACGTGGTCGCGATAAATCACTTATAACCGCTTGATGGCATTTTCACTGACCCTGCTTTATGGCCTACTGCAGTACGGTTGTATTACAGTTAACTCTGTCTTAACCTATACCTCTCGGTGGACATCAAAAGTCATGGGTTTTTACAGAGTATGGGTTTGAAGAGAGGTCGTTATAGGGTGCCTCTGGTGGGTTGTAGATTCATTATAAGAATGTAAATACTGTGAAAAATCCAAGTTAGGCTATTTACGAGTGAAAAAACATGTGATATAAGTAGGTTCCAATGCTCGAGCTTCCTCCAACCGAGTTTGTCATCCAAAGCTTGCAAGAATGCTCTCCAATCTGCGTGCGAAGGGATTGTTTATGTCAGCAACATAACTTCCGAGGGTGAATGCAAGCGGTAAGCGCGTAGGTTTTTTTTTGTTCACAACATCGTCATCGACGTCATTGTCAACTGGGTTGGCGGCATTATCTAACCATTCCTCTTCCTCGGTTGAAATCTTCTTCCTATGCAGGCACGCCAAGAGGTCATCTTTTTTGGTTTCTGTGAGATTCTTGAGCTTCACAAGACCAGATTTAAGCACATCCAGAGGATTTTTCGACATTAGAAAATAATGTTGAATGACTGCAACAGTCAATATCTGCGGTAGAGTAGATATTCCATAGTGTTCTGGCGCATTCTAGCATGTTCTAGTACATTCTTAGCTTAGTTTCTAGATTCCAAGCACGAAAATCCATATTGTAATGATCAAATATGGGCTAGTATGGGTTATGATGACAAGGTTTGGCTATGGGTTATGGGATATCACAGAGTTATGGGATTTTACTGGTAACGGAGTTGGTGGACACTCAAAACCTATGGGTTATTACAGGTTATGGGTTTATGACAGGTATGGGTTAGGACAGAGTCGACTGTACTACTTGGCAAGATTTAATTGACAGCTGTACACATCTTACAAGAACCCAACTTGAGCGGGGCTATCAGGCTTGCTGGACGGATTTGGGTATTGTGCGTCAAACTTTCTCCCCTTTTCGTGATGTACATATCAAGTCTCAAACTCCTTCACCTTTCTCATATAACGTCTCGCTTGTCTATCCAATATGATACATAGTTTTCCTTTCCTTTTTATATTTCGATGGTTACCTGAATTACTTATGTAATTAGCCAAAATAAATTCCATCGTTAACAATCTAATTGATAATTAGACCATGTGATAATGCCTAAATTTCCAAAGACATTCCCTACGCAACCGCTTAAACGCTTGTGCTGACCGTGACATCCTTGTTTGAACTTTGAAGTATTGGATTCTTTCAGGTGCAAGCTTAGGGATGGATGCCATGAGATCTTTGAATTCTGTTTTACCTACTATCAGGGTGAGTCCATACATTTTGCCAAATTTTCCCCGTCTCAAACATCATTGTACAAGACCTCAAAAATTAAACGGAAGCATCTACGAAAGGTACTAGCGTCGTCCTTGCCAGTTCAACCTGACTGATCAATATGTACTATCTTTCCACAGTATTCCTGGTTACCTGATGTCTTTCGCATCAAAGGAAGTGTGGGTTGTCTTTTCATCTCTTATGCGTGTTAAGTTGTGCTGATCTCATTCTTGGTCCAGATCATCTCGCGCATTGCAGGTCCTATCCTGACAGTGACGTTGTTCTCGGTGCTGGTGGTCTATGCATCTCTGCATGGGTACAAACTCGTCCTGACGAATTCAATTGTTCCGTTACTTTCAGTCGTGGTGAGAATGTCAATGACTGAGCGATTGATTATTTTTGATATCAATGTTTAAAGGTTGGCCTCATCCTCGTCTTTCGGTGAGATTCTCGTACAGCACTACACATTTTAAACTGACATACTCTTGGATTCCCAAACAGTAATGGGTATGTCAACAACAGCTTTTTCAAATTTGAATGCTAAGCCCTCTCTCAGCACGTCTTATGACCGCTATTGGGAAGGGCGTAAAGCCTTTGCGACCATGTCCGCTCATACCCGCAACATGGCGCGAATAATCTGGGTTAGTACCTCCCTTCCACCGACGGATATGCAACCTGCATATGCAAAAGGGAAGACACCCACATCAGAAGTTACGGCTAGACAACTGAAGCGACGCAAAATTGAGGCCTTGCGTCTTTGCTTGTCATTCGTATTCGCGACTAAGCACTATCTACGGGGCGAAGATGGCGTAAATTGGGCGGATTACCAGGGTGTTCTACCGGCTTCATTTACACGACTCGATGAAACTGGCGATAGCAGTCATAGGACGTATGCTGCTATAGGGAATGAATCTATGTCTACCAGCCGTGACTCAAGTAACACTGGAAGCAGCAGAATATTACCAGAGTCCAAGCCTGATGCAACTAAAAGAATCCGGGTGAAAAGAAGCAAGCAACAAATATCTGACCAGTCAACGCCACTACTCGCGGACAGTCACAAAAGTGCGGAAAATCACCATCAGACAAGTGAAGGCTCCCTGCCATTGCCACTGGTGTATGTATCACTCTTTTTTCATCGGTTATTTACTAGTGCGCTGAAGTGTTACAACCTTTTATAGCATCGCACATGAGCTAAATCGGATGGTATACAGCTTTAGACGAGATGGGTTTCTCGAGACTGTTGGTCCGGCTGGTGAGCCACGATCTGTCGCTGACTTATTTTGCCAACTTAGCACCGCTACAGGTCTTAATAGTCTAAATCAAGTGTACGACTCGGTTTTCTTCTCAGCTCGGAATCTGCAAATACCTAACCCAGCGCAGGATTTCTGGACTTGTACATCAGCTCTCAGTTATGGAACGAATTGCTAATACCCCAATACCCATATCTTGTAAGTGCATATACTGAGCGCTGGCGTCTACTGAATACCTTCATGGTAAGATGGCGTTCACCTGAAACAGTGTGTCACATTATATCTGTTCGCACTCCCAATGGCGCTAGTCAATGATTTCGGATGGGGAACGGTACCTGCTGTAACTGCGATAGCCTTCACATTTATGGGTATCGAAGGGATAGCCGATGAAATTGAAATGCCATTTGGTTCGTGGCTCTTGTCTCGTGCAATAGGTTTCTGAAACGTTTATGAAATAGGAAATGATGAACGCGATCTCCCGCTGGGTTTGTTGAATACTCTATGTTGTCTTAGGTGTACTCATGTGTTTTGACAGAGCGTTATTGTGAAGATCTCAAAGAAGAAATCTAGTAGGTTTATTCGTTTTCAATGATTGACTATCACTCAAATGTGTCGTGTCAGTTACATGATAAGTAGGCTTCCAGAAGGAGGTGAAGGGTTACATGGGTATGATGATGGAGAAGGAGATGATTGATATTACATGCTTAAAATGGTTGATGTTCAAAGGGTTGGCAAGTCACTGGCTTATTTTACGACTCAAACGGTTTGTAAGGACATCATAAACAATACTTATGCTTTCTTTTAAGGGCAGGAAAGTGGGGCAATTGACCCCTTGCTGGATATCTACTTCTATTGAAATTCAGGCTGACAAAATTCACCAGGTCCATACGGCTAGACAAGAGATTTACTTTCAAGTTATTTTGTTCCGACTGGAACAGAACAGAACACACCTTGCTGGTAAGCGTGGTAAGCCCTGCTGAGTTCTCGCTTGTTTGTCGGCCGCTTTGGGGTCCAGGTTTAGGCTTCTGTCCTTTTTTAAATGCATCTAGAACTTTCTTCGTTGTTTTAGGTGTTAGATCCTCCTGTATAGTCCTTAGGAGATCGTGGCGGACTGGTAGAATAAGATGAACTCACATAGAAATCATCGCCGACAACCAGCATCGGTGCATTGCTGCAAGCACCTTGACACTCCACTTCGATGGCTGTGAATTTACCGTCCTTTGTTGTTTGTCCAGGTTTAATCCCTCCAAGGTGTTCACAGACGGTATTAAGGATCTCCGTGGAACCGCGGAGCATGCAAGGTGTTGTCGTGCAAACTTGGACGAAATGCTCGCCAATTGGTTCCCTATATAACAATTGAGTTCTCGGAGTAGCCGGAAGGATGACATTACCTGTTGAACATGGTGTAGAACGTGGCCACTTCATAGACACGCATTGGAGGCATTTCCAAGAGATTGGCAACGTAGTTCATAACGCTAATGCTCGTCCATCCTTTATTTTGGCGTTGACCGAGATCAAGAAGAGGAATGACTGCAGCCTTTTTATACTGAGATGGATAGCGAGAAATAATGTCGTGTGCGCGCTTCAAATTTTCGGGATTAAATTCGAAGGCAATCTAACGGACGGAGTGATTTATGAAACGAAAGGGGTTTCAATTGGTTAAGGATCATACCTTGGGATTGTTGTAAGGCGTATCTCGATGCTGAGTTACATTAATTTCGTCCAAGAAGTAGATTTTGTAAGCTACCCACCACGAACAGAGCATCGGACCCCCGGGAGAGCGTAGTAGATATGAAACGCCTCTGCACAACACTTCGAGGAAGCTCAACTGCTCTGGAAAGTCTTGAGAGCAACATCAAAACGTCCTTGATTTCGAACTGAGTATAGTAGTCTCTAAAGAATGGGAGAATGGCAGCCCGGAAATGTAATGTGTGATGTGACGTAACGCTGCCAAATCCGTAACAGGCAAAGATAATACAAATCTAATCTTGATAAGATCCCTGACTCAAACATGAGAAAAACGAGTACTATACTCTCCCCCACACATTCCGAGTGGATCCGAGCAAATTTGGGTGTATTCCGAGCGGAATTTGGTAGGAATTTTGGACTGGTATGAATGTGCTAGGAATGGAACCCTAAAACCCAAATTTTTCATTTTTTTTAATATACCCCCATAACCCTAACTGAACCCTAAATGGACCCTAGCCCTAACCCTAACCCTAACCTACTCTAAATTAGTGATTTCCTGCTCGGAATTTGGTCGGAATTTGATCGGAATGGTTGGAATCTGGTCGGACTGGTCGGATCCACTTTAAATGTGTGTGGGGGAGGGTAACGTACTGAGAAAAACCAGAAAATGGTGCTGTACCTGAATGTTTCCTAGATAAAGCCACTCAAATCTGGATATTAATGTAGAAAAAATTTCTCTCTCTCACTTGTCCTGGTTTTGTTCTGTGAGTTGTATTTTAAACATTGTTTACTCTAGACTGACCAACATGAGGGACCAGTCACAGTGTTAGGGGATGCTCCACGTCCTCCGATGTTTCCTCCGATATTTCTCCGTCACCTCTGTATATTCCTCCTCATCGTCGCCAGCCCAAGACGGAGTGCACTCGTGGCTCCGATACCGGAGTCCGATGATCACGTGACGTAACATTCCTATCACTGTTTCACCATTCTCCATCTTTTTCATCATTT
>Ga0193743_1000219_pt1 | contig 46164 bp, 30 predicted proteins | sample L2c2metaG_FD_143038 | JGI IMG/M metagenome (GOLD analysis project Ga0193743, IMG submission 143038) | Soil microbial communities from a riparian zone of the East river system, Colorado, United States - L2c2 | ecosystem: Environmental > Terrestrial > Soil > Riparian zone | place: USA: East River... | reverse complement strand
TCGGGAATTCCACGGTCGTAGAGATCATGCTCGAGTTGTGTCTCTGTAACCGTGGAATTCCATTTGAGAATATGAGCGTGCTTGTCGCGATTGGAGGATCAGTTGCGGATATTAAGTCTGGACTGATGGTAGACCCATCGAGCCAAGGGGAAGCGCTCCTCAAATCAAAGCACGACGAGCGAAGCCACAAATTCAGCCATGTTACGAATCGTCACCTGCGGTATGCGGACGTTATCCGGAAGCATACATGCGAAGGCCACTACGTCAGCGACTTCTTCAGCGTCCATCATCCTGGACGATGCTATGGATTTCGAGTGTGCGCCCTTAGCCGACGGCGAACTCAGTTTTCATACCCCCAGGGCACAAAACACTAACTTTGATCCCATGTTTACGAAGCTTCGCATCGAGCGCTTGAGCGAAGCCAACTTGTGCAAACTTAGTTGCGCAATAGACCGATTCGCAATCAAATGCGGAACCGCATATCGGGAAAACAGAAACCCGCTCCGAACATTGACTCGCATGAGTTGGTCGAAGTCTTCAGTGGACGTCTCGATGAGGTCCTTATAAGAGTCGGAGCCGGCGTTGTTTATCAGAATGTCAATTCGTCCAATCTGTCGATCGCTAGTTCGGTGGCGCGCTTGGCAGACTCCTCCTTGCTAGCATCCCCTGCAAACTAGATAGCGTTTGTTCCGAGTGCTTCGATGTCGGAACAAACGCTACGTAGTTTCTCGGACCGACGGGCGGTGAGCATAAGGTTAGCGCCTTGTTTGGCCAGCGCGATCGCAATTGCTCGCCCCAGACCCTCCACTAGCCCCGGTGAGTATTCGGTTTGTCCTCTAAGGAGTTCGCCTAACGTTATTCTCCGTCGGATGGCCTACGTCATTGTCAATTAGTGTAAGCCACTACTGCTGCTGAGTTACCAGCCAGGTGATCCGTTCAATAACGTAGCATCCGATGCCGCGTTATTGAGCGTAAATCATCCATTCCACAGGAATGCCCAAGCGCCTAAAAGGAGATACGTCCGCCGAATTGCAGTTGCCGGTTGTCTCCTGAAGTAGTTGTTATCGTTCCGACCGTTGTAGTGTTGCTGATGTTCGAAGCCGGTAGACCAAAATTAGCGCGATTGAGTACATTGAACGCCTCCGCTCGAAACTGGAAATTGACCCTGTCAGCAATCTTAAAGTCTTTCAGCACTCCGGTATCCCATTGCGAGAAGTTCGGACCGTACATCATGTTGCGTTGAGAGTTGCCGAATGTGTACGTGTTGACGGGGGAAAACGCCGAGGGGTTGAACCATTGCTTGATGCTCTTTGTTGCTGGATACAGTGGCGTACCTTGCAGGTAGTCCGCCCGACCACTCGGGAGACCGTTGGTGCTGCTGTTGAAGCTTACCGAGAATGGCGAGCCGCTTTGTGCTTTCCATACTCCGGCGAGTTTCCAGCCACCGACAAGCCGATTCAGCCATGGGCCTGACTTCCCGAGGAGCCATTGGCCGGTGCCGACGGGAAGGCCATAGCTGTAGCTGACGGCTAATGCATGACGCGCGTAATAGTCGAGATTGCCGTAATCCATTCGGATATTCCGACGGTTGACGACGTTTTGATCGTTCGGGCCGTCAATGCCCATGGCTTTGGTCCATTGGTATTGAGCATCAAATGTCAACCCAGCGAAGCGACGCCGCGCACCCAACTGGAGTTGATTTAAGTTTGTGCTCTCTCCGTACAAATAGTACGTAATGTTCGCCCACGGCTGGAACGGTCGTGCAGCCTGGGTATTCGAATAGGCAGCTCCCGGAACGCCGATCGGTTGAGGGACGATATCGTTGAGTGGGAAAGGTGTATGAAGATGAGTGCCGAGATTGCCGATGTAGCTCGCCCGCAGAGCGATCTGCTTCCATGTCTGGCCTTCGAGCGAAAGATTCCATTGCGTGTTGTAGGGGGTCTTGGTGTCACGCTTTACGCCGAATGCATTTGGATTCGCAGAGACAGTTCCCCCAGAAGGGAACGGATTCGCGAGTGTGAGAGAGGGGACGGTATTGCTTGGATTTGTATAGGTCACACTCAACACGAACGGCAGTTGATTTCCCAGATTGTTGACGAGTACGTTCAAGGGAAGATTGTTATAGAAGATGCCAAATCCAGCACGAATAACGAAGGTCTGTGCATCAAATGGCCGATAGGCGATTCCTACCCGCGGGGCGAAGTTCGTGTTCTGAAGATGCATCCAGTTGCTCATGTTGTAGTTGATCCGGCTTCCGTCGATCAAGGGATACGCGGCAGCGATTTCCGGAGACGGTGTCCCGCGAATTACGACCAGCCCTCCGAGGTCGGGGTTGAAGGTAGCGAGCCCGCCTCGCTTCATTTGGAACGGGAGCAACTTGTCATACCGCACTCCCATCTCGATCGTCAGCTTAGGCGTGATGTTCCAGGAGTCCCGAGCGTAGAGGGCATAGCTCTTGGCGGTGACATAGTATCTGAAGTTTGCGTTGGCAGTTGAACTGGAATCGAGATATCCCAGCAAGAAGTCCGCAAAGGCGTTGACTGCGTTTGTTTGCTGGGCGACGCCCGGCACTTGGTACCCGCCACTATAGCGACCGCTGAAGTTGAAGCTACCGGTGTTGTAGGTTGTGCCGGACTCTGCCGACGAGAGAAACTGGCCACCTATCTTAATGTTATGGTGCCCTCTGGATATGCTCAGGTTGTCGCTCACCTGGGTTGTGTGTTGGTGGCCGAAACTGCTCCCCGTCGAAAAGATGCGTTGCAGATTTGTTAAGTTGACCGTGGGCAAGAGGCCGTAACCGGGATCGACGGCCGGGAGTCCTGCCACAAGCGATGAAGGGTCGATCGTGTTGTTCTGATCGATTCTTGGATCGGCCCGTTTGTTCAACCCGAGGACAAGCTCGTTCACGATAGAGTTGGAAATGGTGCGAGTATAGTTACCTGCGAACTGATTGATAATGTTGCCGAGTTCCTTATAGTTGCCAAACTTGTCCGTTCCGGCGACGTCATATGGCTTCGGAGAACGGCGATTGTTATAGAAGCGAAACATCACATGATCTTTGGTGGTCGCCTGATAGTCGATTCGGATAAGAAAGCGAGGATCCAGTTCGAGAGTTGGGCTGCTATAGGTGAAGTTGTTCCCCAGGCCGTTCGCGACTGGCGTGTTCGGGGTCGAAAAAAAGCCCAGGAATCGTTGCGCCACCGGGCTGATCCTGCCGGGCGGAATTTTGTTATTTGGAAACGGTGCACCGGTGAGCGGGTCGTACACGATGGTAGGTCTACCTCCTACGGAGGTGTACTGTGAGAAATCACCGCTCAAAAATGCGGTAGGCGGCATCGCGTATCCGCGCGTGATCGTCGTCAAGCTATGAATGTTCTCATAGGACGTGAAAAAGAAAAGTCGATTGCGCCAGATAGGGCCTCCGAAGGATCCTCCGTATTCGTTACGATTGAAACCGGGAATCTTAGCGGTCGGCGCGAGAAAGTGATTGCGCGCCTGGAAATAGCGATTCCTGTTGAACTCGAAGGCACTCCCGTGAAAGGTATTGCTTCCTGATTTCGTAACGATGATTACCTGCGCTCCGCCGTTACCGTACTCAGCGGGAGCATTAATGCCAATGGTGTTAAACTCAGCCATTGCCTCCAGAGAGGGGACTTGGTCTGACATGCGCGCCCCCACAACGTCATTGTTTGAGACACCGTCGATGGTTTGATTAGCGCCCCCCTTAAAGCTGCCGCCTGAGATGAGGGCGTTTGAATTGGGGCGCTGTACACCGGGCGCTAGACCAAGCAGAGAATAGGCATTCTGACGCCCGTTGAGAGGTGTCTGTTCTATCTGTTTGCCATCGACGATATTGCCGACGTAGACCGAGTCGGTTTGAATCAGCGGAGTTTCCGTGGTGACCTGGACGGTCGTGCTCGCTTCGCCGACCGCCAGAGTAAAATCCCGGCGAAGAGTTTGCTGAATATCAAGGTTGACGTGGCTGACGATCTGGCTCTGGAACCCTGTCGCAGTGACCCGTAGTTCATAGAGACCAGGTTGGACCGAATTGAATGCGTATTCACCCGTGGTACTGCTTTGCTGGTTCAAAGTGACGCCGGTAGCCTCGTTTTTCAGGGTTAGCGTTGCGTTCGGTACGACACTCTCTGCTGGGTCCGTTACTCTCCCGACGAAACTGCCGCTGGTAGTTTGCGCATGTGTTGTTGGGCACGACAGCACCAAGGTGAGGAGAAGAAGAACAGACGCTGCCCGAGCGACAACGGAAGTCAGCCCCTTCCGTCCTCGGGTAATTATGGTTTTCATATGCAGCCTCCAAGAATTTCAAGACGGGCCTGAGCCCCCGGGAAAAGCGACATTCACAGTACTCGGGCGATGGGCAGCGCCCGCAACGATAGCCGGGTTTCTAACGTCGCCATAACTAACAGAAAATAAAAAACATAAGGCCCAGTGCGGAGCTAACGGTTAGAGAACAACTCCGCTCTCGTTGCCCAAGCACATCGCTCTGCGGATTTCGCCAAAGTAGTGCGAGTCCAACGGTCTGGTTCACAAGAGCGCGAACGCGCGGGAGAGTTGAGTTCGCGACTTTGATGTCTGCGTACTCTAAGTTCGCTGAGAGCCATCTGCCAAGAAGAGGAGGAAATGCATGGGCTTGCCAGACCGACTAGCGTCGGTGCACTGGGAAACGGTCGGCTACGCGCTTGGATCGAGTTCTCATCGCGCTATATGAGGCTTGCTGGCGTTCAGCTGGCCGTCTATAACGGTGCGGCCATATCCTCGCACTACAAAGGAATGCAGACGCTATTGCGGACGCAACGCTGACGCGATCCTTCATATCGCAACCCAAAATGGACCTAATCCTACCATCCAGTCCTATATCGATTGCGCGGACTACACATCGACCTCGTACATGGAACTCCAATGCCCAAACTATAGAAAAGATTGATATGATTGCGACGCCGACAAAAACCATGAGCGACGTCCTTTCAATCTTGATTGGACCCTACCGCAGCGCGCATGAGGCAACGGCATAGCGTACGAACGAAGGAGCCAGTCGTAGGTGTACATAGGATAAAGGTTCCGTGTGCGGAGGTGAGGTCTCCTCCCGAGTGGTCAAGGATCGAGGTGCGTGGAGCACAATGTCGGAGATTGAAGCAAGGCTTGAGGGAGTTGCGAAGGTCGTAAAGTCAGATGAAGATCTGAAGGCGCTAAGAAAGCACCTCACTGAGGTAGTCAGCGGTGAGGCTTTTCGCGGGAGCCGCAGAAGCACCCAGTTTCTACTGCACGTTGTGGACAAAGCAGTTGCTCATCAGATCGACTCGTTGAAGGAACGTACGATCGGAGTGGAGTTGTTTGGCCGTCCCGCCGACTACGACACCGGAGAAGACGCGATTGTAAGGGTCACCGCGAGCGAGGTTAGAAAGAGGCTTCTCCAACACTACGGTCGCTTCGGGGCTGGCTCGGAATTTCGGGTCAGTTTGCCAGCAGGAGGATACACGCCGGAGATCTATCGAGATGAATCGTTCAGGCTCAATGAGATGCGGACGTCACAGCTGTTGAAGACTTTCCATGGGAGATTAAACGAGAGCTTAGCCGAAGTCGAAACGGAATCTGCGACCCAACAGCAACTTCAGCTTCCACATCGGCTGCCATTGACTATAGAAAAACAATCGCCGGTTATAGATAGACGATTTCAATCACTTCTGAGTCTTTTGCTTGTAGTAGCGCTCTTGGTCACCGGAATCTTCTTCTTCTGGTTTGCGAAGACGAAAACCCCCGAGTTCCCATGGTCGCTCCTCATGACCTCCTCTCGTCCGTTGCAGATTATAACGAGCGATCCGAATATCGCCGAAATACAAGGGCTGACGAAGCACCGCATCACTGTCTCGGACTATGCCAATCAAAGATATGGGTGCGAAACCCTAACTGGAGATCTTCTATACGTATGTCAGGGGATACTGAAGGGAGATAAAGCGCCAGCGGTAGACGTTGAGGCCGTTGCGAAGATCGCGGCAATGGCGGTACCCTACGGTTCTGAAGTGAATGTTCATTCAGGACGTTCGTTGCGAATGGCTGACTTGCGCACGGACAACAATTACGTATTTCTGGGCAGCGACAGAACAGATCCATGGACGGATCTCTTTTCGGAACAACTGGACTTCAAGATCGTCTACGACCCCTCGACATTCCAGGACATAGTGGTAAACACAAAACCTCAGTCCGGTGAGCCTACCCTTTACAAACCTACAGCTAAAGGCATGGGAACCGGGCAATCATATGCAATCGTCGCCCTCGTCCGAAATCCCGGTCAACGGGGTCACGTACTTCTACTCGAGGGTGCGAGTGCCGAGGGGACTCTGGCGGCGGCGAATTTGGTCACTGATAGGGGTGTGAAAGCAGTACTTGATAGTTCTTGCAAACGCCAAGGTAGAACACCACAGTACTTTGAAGCTCTATTGCGGGTAAACACGTTGGCTGGTGCTTCGACGCAAGTGGATGTTATAGCGTGTCACGTGATCTGATTCCGTGCGGCGACTAGGTGCCAAGATTTTCAAGGGTGACAATTCTCCGCCGGTTCAGTCTCCGCCGTCCATAACAAATGACGGCCTGCCAACCGACTGGTATATGCGACTCACTGGGCAAGCCGCGAGTATGCTTCCGTGGAAGCTGGCACAGCATAGACGCTGAGTTGCACCTCCGGTCACCGCCGAAACGACGGTGCTCTAACGGTTGCGCTAGACAACAAGTGCTCTGTTTTATATAGCTTGCCGAGGCGTTAGAAATCTCTTTATCGTTGTGCAATACCCCGATACCCGAATAGCGTGAAACTTGCCTGCGAGATCGCCTGTGAATGGGTGGAGGATGCAACAGAAAATTGAGAAGAGATGTCCGACCGTGTCGTCCGGACTACGCCGACGCAACGCCATCGACAGTTGCCCGCACCTAGGAACAACAGCATCGCTCGTAGATACGGGCAGGGAGTCGCGTCTAGCGATACTCCTACCGCCCTTCAGCCTGATCTACGAGGGGCAGGAACAAGCCTCATAACGAAGGTTCAGGCTCGCACTGAAGGAGCATTTGGATCTCTCTTTTCATTTGGAGGGAGTTCGGTTTTCAAAAGAGACAAAATGCCTTTTAGTGGGATCCGAGCCCAAGCCGGTCGATGATTGAGTTCGTAGTGGAGTTCATATAGGGCTTTCTCAACAGAATAAGCAGTAAGCATCATTCGCGCCGTTTCGTTCATTGTGGAACGACGTTGAAAAAAATAGGAGTCAAGATAGTTTTTCGTGACACCGTGTACCCAGTCCATCAGCCACGATGGACGACGCTGCAGTTCTTGAGCGAAGGCACCGGCAACGTAGTCGAATGAGCGCACCATGCCGGCGACGTCGCGTAGCGGAGATTGTCTGCGTCGCCGTTCTTCTAAAGTTTTTACTGGTTCCCCTTCAAAATCCAGGATTACGAAGTCGAAGTCTGTGCGCAGCACCTGTCCGAGGTGAAAGTCGCCATGAATTCGTATCCACTGTCCCGCCTGATCCGTGTTTAGCGTAACGAGATGGTCGACCAACGTCTCTATCTTCTTTCTCTGTGAAAGTAGTGACGCAGCGTCTTCGACATCTTCTTCTGGAAGCTCAGAAAATTTCTGCCGCATCAGCGAGAGCGTGGTAGCAATCTGCCTGCGTAGACGGGCGGAATCCTCCTCTAATTTCGGCTGAGTTGAAGGTTCCGGCCGGAAATCTTCACCTCGCCCACTCTCTAAAGCGTCGTGCATTTCAGCCGTACGCTTTCCCAAAAGCCGCGCCGCGTCGAAAGCCCAGTTGTGGTCAACCGCGTTTCGGGAACCCGAACCGTTTGTCAACTCCGTTAACATCCAAGTCCAACCGTCTCCTCGATTACTCACTTGTCCCTGCAGCAACCCCAGCATATAGGTTTCCTGCGGCGTGCTCTCCTCACCCATGGTGGTATATGTAATTGTTCCTGCAAATGGAGGAGTTTGCTGGAAGCCGGCTTCCTCGGTAAGCATGCGGCCGACCTCAACGTCCGGGTTTATGCCCGGTTCTATCCGTCGAAACAACTTAAGAATTAGAGATTCGCCGAAAAGTATCGACGAATTACTTTGTTCCGCAGAGGAGAGGCGGGACGTAAGATGGCTTCCTATATCACTCAGTGTTGCTCCAGGAATCCCTTGCACCTCGCCATAATTTGAGGACAAAGATTCACGATTGCGAATGAGATCGAGAATGGCGGACCTAACGTTATCCAATATCAGACCATCAACCAGTGATCCGGTGTGGCCGTTCCCATCGCTTATCTGATTCACTCTTCCGAGCAACGCACGATCATCTGCATCAATCGGTTCCGATGTTAGCGCGATCGTAGTGGCATACCGATCGGAAGGGCCGTCTGCGTATGCGATGTTAAGGATCAGAAACGCGCTGTTGGGCACCGGAAGCTGCACCCAATCAAGTACCGTGACATTTTGGATTACACGAGTCTTCGATCCGAACCATCGCTGCTTACATAGGTAACCTGGAAGAATAGATTCTTGGAGAAGTTCGAGCCCTGGTCCGGTGAGAACCTCAGCGAGGTTATTTGCCGGTATCACGATTTCTTTGGGGGATGAGATTGGAGATGAGATTATCCTGGTCGGTTCCTGCAACTCAAGCCACAAGAATGCGTATGGTCCCAAGCTAAGGACATAAGGGTCTTTTTTTATTGTAGGAAATCCAACGTACCCCAGCATCTCCACTGGGGTCATATCTTCCCAGCGGTTTAGGTCCAGGCTCACAGGCTGCGCAAAACGAGACAGATTGGCCACGCATAAGACACATTCTCCTTGATATTCACGAATATATGCCAAGACCTTGCGATTGTCCGGCTTAAGAAACTCCAAGCTTCCCCGGCCAAAGACCTGAAACAGTTTTCTTAGCGCAATCATGTTGCGCGTCCAGTTTAATAGGCTCGATGTATCTCCTTCCTGCGCTTCGACATTAATGGTCTGGTATCCCCATATTGGGTCCATGATGACAGGAGAGTAGAGTTTTGCTGGAATTGCCTTGGAAAAACCAGCATTTCTATCGCTGTTCCATTGCATGGGGGTACGGACACCATTTCTATCACCAAGATAGATGTTGTCCCCCATCCCGATCTCATCGCCGTAGTAGAGAATAGGAGTTCCTGGGAAGGAAAAAAGCAGGGAATTGAGTAACTCAATGCGGCGTCGACTGTTGTCAACAAGAGGTGCGAGTCTGCGTCTAATGCCGACGTTGATACGCATGCGTGGATCGGCTGAATAAGCGAAGTACATGTAGTCGCGCTCTTCATTGGTGACCATCTCGAGCGTCAACTCGTCATGGTTGCGCAGAAATAAACCCCACTGACAATTCTCGGGAATATCAGGAGTTTGTCCCATGATTTCCGTGATTGGAAGTCGATCTTCCTGTCGGAGCGCCATATAGATTCTCGGCATGAGTGGGAAATGGAATGCCATATGGCACTCGTCTCCATCACCAAAGTACGGTCGCACATCCGCCGGCCACATATTGGCCTCTGCTAGCACTAAGCGGTTTGCATACTCCGCGTCAATCGCCGCACGAATCTGTCGGATCACCGCGTGCGTCTCAGGGAGGTTCTCACAACTCGTACCGTCCCGCTCGACAAGATACGGAATCGCATCTAGCCGCAAACCATCCACTCCCAGGTCAAGCCAAAAGCGCATTGCTTGCAGAACTTCCTCGATAACACGAGGATTGTCGAAGTTTAAATCCGGTTGATGAGAGAAGAAGCGATGCCAGTAGTAGGCGCCAGCTTCCTCATCCCATGTCCAATTGCTCTTTTCGGTATCGGTGAAGATTATGCGCACACCGCTAAAACGTTTGTCGGTATCACTCCAGACGTACATCTCTCGCTCTATTGAACCAGTTGCTGCCCTGCGCGCCGTCTGAAACCACGGATGTTGATCGCTAGTATGGTTGATAACCAACTCGATCATGACCTGTAGATCTCGCTGGTGAGCGGCGGCAAGGAATGCCTTGAAATCATCGAGCGTCCCGTAGGCAGGATTGACTTCGACGTAATTCGCGATGTCATAGCCATCGTCTCTGAGAGGAGAAGGGAAGAATGGGAGCAGCCAAATGCAAGTGACCCCCAAATCTCTTAGATAGTCCAATTTGCCCATCAGGCCTGGAAAGTCGCCGATTCCATCTCCGTTGGAGTCAGCGAAGGCCTTTACGTGCAATTCATAAATCACTGCGTCCTTAAACCACAACGGATCTGCAGCACTTCCGTATTTTTTTGTTGTCACGCGAGTTCCTCTTGATCCTTCAAGCCTCGGAAAGGAACATGGAAGACGTGGGCTGGTAAATGGTTGGGATCTAAAAAAATGTAGTTCCGGGATCCCGTCCAAACGTAGGTCTGCCCTCCGAGCAAATCTCGACACTCAAAAGACTGTTCCGACATTAAGCCAAGAATCGACAAATCAAGTTCGCACCAGCCGCTTTGCACATTGTCCGTGTCCAGACTTACGACGACTAAAATTAGGTCTCTGCCAGCCCGCTTGCTGTAACAGATAAGCATCGGATTGTCAGTCTGATGGAAATGTAGCGTGTTGTCTTGTTGCAAGCAGGGATGTTGATGGCGTGCTTTATTGAGCGTTTTTATTAGAGGCATGAGGGAGTCCGAGCGGCTTCGATCCCACTGGCGGATTTGGTATTTCTCGCTGTCAGCATACTCTTCACCACCTTCTCGAAAGGGGCGCCCCTCCATTAGTTCATAGGCTGGGCCATAGATGCCGTAATTCGCCGCCAAAGTGGCAGCCAGTACCGCCCGTTGGATAAAAGAAGCTCGTCTTCCTTTTTGCAGTAAAACGGGAAGGATATCCGGAGTATTAGGCCAAAAATTTGGACGAAAGAATCTGCGTACGGGATCCGAATTGATCTCTGTGAGATATTCCGTGATTTCTTCCTTAGTGTTCCGCCAACTAAAATACGTATAACTCTGCGTAAAACCGCGCTTTGCCAGACCATACATCAGATGGGGCCGAGTGAACGCTTCGGAGAGGAAGAGGACATCGGGGTGAGACCGCTGGATCTTGCTGATGCACCATTCCCAAAATGGCAGTGCTTTAGTGTGCGGGTTATCGACTCTAAAGATCTTGACACCGCGCTTGATCCAGAAGAGGAAGACGTTCGAGAGCTCCTCCCAAAGGTTTCGCCAGTCGTTCGACTCGAAGTTGAGGGGGTAAATATCTTGATATTTCTTTGGAGGATTCTCGGCGTATTGAATGGAACCATCGGGACGAATCAGAAACCAGTCGGGATGCGACTTCACCCACGGATGATCAGGGGAGCACTGAAAAGCGATGTCTAACGCCACTTCTATGCCGCAGAGCTTTGCTGTTCGAAGTAAACCAGCAAAGTCAATAAAGCCACCAAGCTCTGGGGCGATGGCCGTGTGTCCACCTTGGTGATTGCCGATTGCCCAAGGGCTTCCCACCGCACCGACCTCCGCGATCACGCTATTGTTTTTTCCCTTACGGTAAGCTTTTCCGATAGGGTGAATAGGCGGAAAGTAGATAACGTCAAAGCCCGCATCAGCCAACTCTGGAAACATTTTCGCTGCGTCCGCCAACGTTCCGTGTTCCCCGTCAGCCCCAAGCGAGCGAGGAAAAAACTCGTACCACGTTGAGAATCGCGCCCTCTGACGATCGACTCGGACGTAGAAATCGGGGCTCTGGGTCGCGAAGCGCAAATCAGGATGTCTGGCCACCACTTCTCTCAGTTCCTTCGTGACCGGATTGTCGTAGTGACTCCGCTTTCGTTCAGCAAGCTGTTTGAAGGAGCGGGCGAACTCCTGCAAGCGATACGAGTCCGGTCCACCCGTCTCTATGGAAATTCTGTAGAGCATCTCAGCACCGCTAAGCAGCGCTAAAGGTATTTCCTTCTTCACCTCGCCAGAAGTGGCAAGCACACTGTTGTCAATGTGGAGACTAGCGTCGGCTTGAACGGTAAGCCGTTTTGCGAAGTCATCGGCCCAGGTATCGAAATGGTCTATCCATCCTTCAACCCGAAATTGCCACAATCCAATTTCATCAACAACGAACCTGCCGTGGCATAGGTCGTTTCCTAGGAAATCCATCTTAATATTTCGCCACTCGATCTCATCTTCACGTTTGTAAAGCACACGCGCTGCAACATGGTCATGACCATCTCCATAGACCGCGGCTGTCACTGTCACGATATCCCCAAGAATGTGCTTGACGGGAAATCGACCACCATCGACCTTCGGCTCTACGTCCTCAATGACAACTCGTCTTCTACCTTCTGTTGGCATTACCGCGTGAACTCTATCATCCATAGATTCAACCCACTATTGGATGCAGATGCTCAGCGGAGGTGTAGCGTTTGTTGTGGTTGCAAAAAAAAATGACTAACTCAGATACCCATGTCCGGGTTGCCTCAGCGAAGACTCGATTGAGTCTTCGACCTCCCTCCGGGAAGAAAAGAGGTACATCAAGGGTTACAGCTCCGGCCTTTGGAATTGTGGCGGGACGACGGGGCTCGAAGCCGCGACCTCTGCCGTGACAGTAAATCAGAAACACGTAACTGTAAGAAATCAGTGGCTCCTTGAGCGCCTGAGGAACCACTCGGGAACCTTCAGTTCTGAAGTTCCGAAAACCCAGTTTTCAAGGAGAAACACTTTCGCAGACGGCTCGAATGCCGAAAAGCTATCCTGCTGTTTAGCGCGCGACAAGGATCTTTAAGCCTGGTCGCTTTATGTCTCTCGTCGGCTAAGGCGGATTCTAGGCTTTCATAAGCCAATGAGATTTTTAGTGTTGCGGTGTCCCAGGGCAGCATTACGCTGGCACCCGGTGCAATGGAATGCTGCCCTCTAGTGTGCGAAGTATCATTCACACTGGAGGCGTGCGGTGCCGCGGTTGCGGTTCGGCCAGGACGATGTATGGTTCGAACTCAGGGGGTAAGGTGCGGTTAGCCGACTATCCTGGCATGATCGGTAAAGGCTGCGCCGATTTGCGTGATCTACCCCCTAAGAGGAACCTGAATCGGGATCATTTGGAAAATTGGCCTGTCACAGCTTCGGATCTCGAAGTCGATCCGTGCCAGCGATATGATTCAGAAGGGCAGGACGGGCGGCGACCAATTTGAGACGTCGGCCGCAGCAGATCAGCAGATGAACTGGTGGTCACTGATACGGACCGACACAAAAACCGCGGCGTTCGTCCCTGATCGAGCACAAGGAGCACACGAACATGAAGCCAAAGAACACGATCTGCCTCTGGTTCGACAAGGACGCGCATGAGGCGGCGCGCTTCTACTCCGTCACCTTTCCGGATAGTAAAGTAACCACTGTTCACGAGGCTCCCGGTGACTATCCGGGCGGCAAGAAGGGCGATGTGCTGACGGTGGAGTTCACCGTCCTGGGCATTCCCTGTCTCGGTCTCAACGGGGGCCCGGCGTTCAGGCATACCGAGGCCTTTTCCTTCCAGATCGCGACGGAGAATCAGGAAGAGACGGACCGATACTGGAACGCGATCGTCGGCAATGGCGGCACGGAAAGTCAGTGCGGTTGGTGCAAGGACCGCTGGGGCCTCTCCTGGCAGATCACCCCGCGCGCGCTAACCGATGCGCTTGCGGCTGGTGGCGGTGAGGCTAAGCGTGCCTTCGAGGCGATGATGACGATGAAGAAGATCGACATCGCCGCCATCGAGGCAGCGCGGCGAGGCTAACGTGAACCCGCATATCACGCACCACCCAGAAACAGGGTCCAATCATCCCCTGCGGATTGCGCCTAGTAGGTCTGATTACCTTCCATGATCCGTCGGTGCGGATCGCACGAGAACGCCCTGTATCGCTCCCAATGTCTGGATTTGCCGACAATCCTTTGTGGCTTACGAGGGATGGCGTTACAGCAAGCCTACGCTTAACACAGCGCTTGTTCCCACGGACGCTGAGTTAGGCGGCGATTTCTCACAGAGCTTCTACAAGCAACAGATCTACAACCCCTTCTCCACGCAGTGCGTCGGCAGCTCCTGCGCGGTGCAGCCGTTCCGTTGCGACACCGCGGGAAACGCTATTCCTCTTTCGTCCAATGGCACGCAGCCGGCGGGTACGCTCTGCAACAAGTTGCCGTCCGGAGTGATCAGCTCCCAGATGCAGAAGTACATGAACGCTTACTATCAGCGGCCGAATTCGACCAGCGGCCCTGGCAACAGCTTCAACTTCATTGAGCAGCGACCGCAGATCGACAATAACAACAGTTGGCAGCTCCGTCTCGATCATCACTTCAGCGACCGCGATTTCGGCTTCTTCCGCATCAGCCAGATGTGGGTCGATGACACGCAGCCAGTCACCGCAACCGTTGAGTCCGCCGTTAGCAGCTATCACGTCTACAACATCGGCGGAGGCTTTACCCACGCCTTTACCGACCGCCTTATCCTCGATGTTCGCGGCGGCGTCATGTTGAAGCCGTATGTCTTCAGCCAGAGTGCGGCTCCCGACGGATTCGCCTCTGCAACCTCCTCGGCGGGAAATCAGGGAACCTCGTTTCGTCGAAACCCTGTCATCAGCGGTGGCGTCGACCTCAGCTGGCTGAAGGGCAAACACAACCTCAAGGGCGGCGCTTCCTATGTGTACCAGAGCCGCTTCCAGTCCAACCTGCAGCAGCTCTTCGGATTCTCGGACTCGATTACCAGCAACAAGAACGCAGCGAACACCGGGAACTCTGCTGCCAGCTCCCTGCTTGGTTTCCCTGCAAGTTTCAGCGCCGAGACTCCGCAGTATGGTGCCGTCGCCTTTCATCTGGCCACGATCTCCGGCTACATTCAGGACGAGTGGAAGATCACCCCGACCTTCACCGCCAATATTGGAATCCGTTACGACTACGGAACTCCGGTGATTATCGACAATCAAAGGCTCGCCAATCAAATCGACTTCTTTCATCAGCAGTATCTGATCGGTGCCTCCAATGTGCCTGCATGCGCTACCACCGGAGCCTTCGTCAATCCATGCATTCCTGGCGGACTCGCCAGTGTGCCTTTCGGCGACCACATCGTCTTTCGCGGCAATACCAAGGAGGCGATGCAGAGTCTGATGGACAATGTCGGACCCCGCATCGGTTTTGCATGGCAGTTCCGTCCGAACTCGGTCTTACGCGGAGGATACGGCATGATGTATGACACGATCTCCGGCCGCAGCCAATATGCACAGAACAACATCGAGGGCGCAGTCTGGCCTTATACCAAGGGCATTACTAATCAGACGACCAATGTCCAGGTCAACAATATCTGGCCTGGCGCGCGTTAAATCCTCTCGTCCCGATCACGTCTCTGGCGGGCAACTCCCCGAATCCGGTCGTGGCGTCTTCTCCCTGGCTGGCGGCGAGCTTTGTCAATGCGCCGAACTATAATGACGCACGTTCGCAGCAGTACAATCTCCAGCTTCAGCAGCAACTCACTCCGTCCACGATCTTCTCTGTCGGCTATGCCGGATCGAAGACCGATCGGCTCAACTTCACGGGGCGCGTGAATGCAGCGCCCGTGGCGTCGAGCGATACGACACCATCCTCCGCCATCGACGCGCTCAAGCTTATTTCCATGGGCTTCGCCTTCATGGAACTACTCTTCTTCTACTAGATACGCCAACTACAACGCTCTCCTCGTGCAATTCCAGAAGCGCTTCTCGCAATCGCTTTCTACGATCGCCTCGTATACGTGGTCGAAGTGCATGGATAACAGTTCCGGTCTTTTCAATGCTGAAAATGGAACCGGGGGCGGCTCGGTCGTCCAGAACTACTTCAATCCCAGCAATGCATACGGCGTCTGCGCATACAACATTCCCAACTACTTCACCTGGAGCACCAACTATAGTCTTCCGTTCGGCCACGGTCAGCACTGGCTGAACCACGGTGTGTCATCCTATATTTTTGGGGAGTCGCATGAACTACGTCTTCCAGATCCGGTCGGGACAGCCCTACAACCTGACGGTTGGAGGTGATCCTGCCCATATCTCAGGTAACAACGGATCGGTCTCCGGCTACAGCAGGCCGAACGTTAAGGGGATTCGCACTCGGGAGGCTGCGGCTCGCTTGGCTTCGGTGAGCGGTCGCCCAATCAGGGCTATTGTGTCTTCAATCCAGCGGCCTTTGAGATTCCGACGAACTCGTTCGGCAATATGGGACGTGGTGTTCTGAGTAGCTCGGCCTATAACAATCTGGACTTCTCTCTGATCAAGGTCACTCCCTTACACGACCAGATTCAGCTCGAACTACGGGCCGAAGCTTTCAACATTTATAACGCCCAGATTCTTGGGGTCCCGGGAACGACCATCGGCACGTCGAGCGCTGGTTTTGTGAATAGCATTACGAGCACTCCACGGCAGTTGCAGATGGCCGCGAAGATAACTTTCTGATTGTGCCGAACCGTATCCTAGTATTTCTCTCCGAGAGGGACTACTGGCATTATGAGTGCAGAAAGCCGGATGTGGCAGCGGGATGCCACACGGCGCAGCGTCACCACCACCGTGACGTCCGCGACCGGGAGATTGGTGCTGTCCTCAACCTGCACCGTCAGCGCCACCGGTCGTTCTCCTCGGTCTCACCATCCGGAGCGGGCACCCGGCTGGTTCGTGGCAGCGGTGGTCGCGGCAGGAAGCCCATCCTCCGCGCCCGCCGCACTGCTCTGCGGGCGGATGGGCCGCGTACTGCTCGAGCTTCCGGGTGCAGGCCCGGGACTTCCCTCGCTTGAGCCCGCCGGGTAGACACGCCAGCCGCCCTGCGACGGGTGCTCCCTGCAGCCTGAAACCCCGGTGCCGAGCGGGGGAGCAGCCTGCTGCGATCTCCGCGAACTTGCCCGAGTGACCAGGAGGGCTTTCTTACGGTGGATAGCCAAAGCGTGTCCTCCCTCCGATTCCAACGTGCTATGGGGAAGGTAGGCTGCCGTGCCCAGGCACCCCCCCGATGTTTGCAGTTCGACGAGCCGCTCTGCGCGGTCAAAGGTTCGCCTCCGCACAGTGTTATCGTCAGCACACCGAGAACATCGCACTTCAGGGCACATTGTTTTAGTGGCAGATGAGTTTGCCTCAGAATGATCTGGCGGAGGAAAAGCATCATGCGTCAACCCCATAACCTTTGGAAGAAGACAGTGATGCATTTTGTCAGGACGCGGCTTCACTGCCCGCAAGCACTTTCAGTGCGTAAGCAATGCAAGCTCACCCAAAACAGCTATTTGATGATCCGTTTTGGCGGTTTTGAGGACCGAACCTTCTGGAGGGTTCCACTGCGAGAACTGGATGGGACGCTTGTGGTCTGTCTAACAACCAGTGCCGTTTCCACATCCTTAGGAGCAACCCCCGGATTTAGCAGTGCAGAGACAGCGCTGGCAGCAATATCACGTCCTGACATCCTGACTGTAGTCAAAGGTGGAAGCATGTATTCAGTAATCTGAATATCGTCGAAGCCGATGAGTGAAATGTCATGCGGAATTGATAATCCGGTACGTGAAATAGAATGCATTGCGCCGATTGCAGTCAGATCGTTCGAGCACATGATAGCTGTCGGAGGATTTTTCAGGCTAAGCAAGTGCTCGATACCACGCTTGCCACCTTCAGCTGTGTGGTCACCGTTGAAGATGTAGTTTTCTGTGCGTAATCCTATGTTCTTAGTCGCGGAAGTAAATGCGTTGAGTCGGGCCGTAGCAGAGTGAAGCCACTGCGGACCAGAGATGAAGCCAATACGGCGGTGCCCTAAGGCAGCTAGATGTTGGACGGCTTCCCGGATCCCGCTCTCATAGTTCACGTGAATGATCGAGATATTTTTTTTGCGCGGAGCTACATCTATAAAAACCATCGGGATTCCCTGAGAAGAAAGGCGATCGAGTAAGGGCTCTTCAATACCAAACGTCATGACAGCAACGCCCTCAACTTTGCGTTCCAGCATTCTCTGGACACACAATTCCATCCGGTGCAGATCATAATTTGTAGACCCGATCAAGGTCTCGTATCCAACTTCTACCGCTTTTTCTTCGAAGCCCTGAATAAGTTCCGGGAAGAAGGGATTCGTGATGTCTGAAATAATGACACCGAGCATCTTGCTACGGCCAGAAACAAGAGCACGCGCCTGAGTGTTAGGGACATATCCGAGTTTACGTATTGCTTCCCATACATTTTTCCGCAAGTGCGCATTGACTGTGGGGATTTTATTAATCACCCTCGATACAGTGGCCACTGAAACACCCGCCGCTTGAGCCACGGTCCGAATGTCCAGGCGATCTTTTGTATTTTTTTTGCTGGTATATGATTTCTTTCGTTTCCTCAAGCCGATTAGCCTCGCTTCTAATTCAGAAATGTCAAACCGGCTCAAGCTTCATAAAGACTTAATCTGAACCAGATTTTGCCGTAGGTTACGCATTTTTTCATGTCAGCGATCGATCTGGGCGAGGCAGACGCAAGCTGTTCTCGCAAGTTCTCTAAGTGTCCGCTCTGTAAGATATAGCTGAAACGAGATAACATGCACCACTGGCATAAATCAATGCAGCGTCGGCATTTGAGATTCCGTCTCGGGACTCAGGCTGTCCTCGCAACCGTCAGCTTGGGCGGGTCGTTTCCAAAGGAATCACGTCGAAGTTATTGATGATTCTGCGAAACCTTTGGTGAGAGAATCCAAAATTCCAATAATGAGAATACGCATGCTACGCTTGCTTTCTGAGACGAAGTTATCGAAAACCTGCTCTCTGGGTCTTTCGATAACTTCGTCTCATGTAAATCGCCCTCAACCGGAAGATAGATCTCTGTTGAGGAAACGAACTCTTGATCTCGTTGTGCTGAAAACTAGTTCAACGGTATGTTGATCACCTCGATTGTGTTGGCGGGCACATTGTGTGGCAGGCTGGGCTTCCACTGTACAGATGACGTGATCGGTTTTATCACATCAGGATGCTCGATTGTGTTCGTCGCCCACCGACTTGCACCATGCAATTTATAGACTGTCGCCTTGCCTATAGTGGCATTCGGGATATCAAGAGTCAAAGGCTGTGCTGCGCTTGAACCATTCACAAGCTTTAGGTGTAGTACCTTATCCGCGGTCGAGATCGTAGCCGACCAGAAGAACCGCGAGTTCAGCCCCTGCCCCGTGGTTTTCACCGTGTGATCACCGAGGTGATTCGCGAACAGAACTTGCGCATAGTAGGAAGGAGAACCGTAAGAACGATAAGCATCGTATCCGATTAGATCAGAAGGCCACTGCATGCCGCCCGGATTCACATTCACCAATAGGGGAGCATAAGCGGCCATTACGATCAGGTCACTGTTACGTTCTATACCGGTCATGAATGCAGCGTCACCCAAAGCTGCTCCGAAGTCAGGGGTGGGCGAGCCTGTGCGGGTGGCCCATTCACCTACGAAGATTTTCGGTCCGTTACGATCTACACTGTCATATTTGTGGACAAGAGCAAACATTTCTTCCGGATTGCGATAGTAGTGATCGTCCTGTACATCCGGATTTCCCTTGGTATTTGTTGCAGTGGAGATGAGCTTGTACTGCGGGTACTTGGCTCGGATTACTTTAGCGAACGCCTGGAAGCGTTCATCATAGGAACCTGATTTGTCAAAGTAATCCTCATTGCCGATCTCGATATAGTGCAATGGAAATGGAGCTGGATGCCCATTCTTCGCGCGAATCGCGCCCCACTTTGTATGTGCGTCACCGCTTACGTACTCGATCTCGTCGAGTGCGTCCTCAATGAATGGCTCCAAATCCTTACCTGTCACATGTTCGCCCTTAAGCGAGTAGCCCGCATAAACGGCTAGAACTGGCTCGATCTTCAGGTCTTCGCACCATTCTAGAAATTCGAGAAGCCCCAGTCCGTCTGATGAGGTGTAATTCCACGGACTGCGGTGAGTGGGCCGATCCACAAGCGGGCCAGTGGTTTCCTTCCAGTTAAATCGTTCGCTAATATAGTCGCCTTCAAGGTAATTTCCTCCCGGCAATCTCAGGAAATTGGGCTTCATGGCATCCATCAACTCCATCAGGTCGGGACGGTTGCCGTTCGGACGGTTGTGGTAGGTGGCTCCCATCACTGAGGCCAATTGGAGGTGGACTATCCCAGCGTGATCGAAAAGAATCTCCAGATGATTCTGTGCGGAAGGCGCGACCTTTGCATTTGAAATTATCTTGAATCGATATTGCTTCCAATCCTGCCCATTGAGAGGTTCGCTGGCTTCAGCAACTACCTCACCCGTCTGATCTGCGATGAGTAGAATCCGTGCTTTTTGTGGAGCGTCAACCTTCGCATAGAAGGAGCCTGTGTAAGTAGTGGAAGGCTTCACTCCCATACCCCAATACCCGGTGTTCGCTACGCCAGCTTCATCGCCATGGCCTGGGATCTTCACAGTAATCCTCATGCTGGTGTTTAGAGCTGCACTTGGGCCGTCGGTTCCTCCGTCAATTTCCACCTCACCATTACCCCTCGAAGCAGGAAGCCAGGAGTTGAAACTCTTACCACGATGTTGGAATGTTCTATTGCGCACCATCTCCGCGTAGAGGCCGCCATCATAAGAGTAATTAATTTCCTCGGTCATAAGTCCATAAAGAGTTGGGCTTACCGGCGCTGTAACGACATCGGTTTCAACCTTCAGGCTTGGACTTTGAGGATAGACACTGATAGCGCTGATCGACAGGCAAGTCTGTATTACGAGAGACCTGACTTTTGTCTTCACAAGATCGTTCATCGATAACACCTTCTGAGATCTGTCGGTGTCGCATAAGCATGCGAAAGTCCAGGAATCCGCGCGGCATTGGGCGGGCGGCACATGGGTAAACGTTTACTCGAAAAGATAAGAGCGTTCAGCTTACGCTGTCAAGAGGGCTAGTTTGGGTAGCTGGGCTAGAGTTGCAGCCACGCGAGCTAAGCTACCAGATGGAAGCCCTATCGAGAAAGAGAAATCGAGATCATAAGAGCTACCTCTCAAAGAATGAACTCCAAGTAGAGCGACCCCAATGATACCTCCGGAGCCACGCCCCATCCTGAAAAGGCTGTGGCGCAAGAACGGCGTCACCGCATCCGCGTCGTAGGTTGGAGCCAGTCTCCTTTTTCCTCCTACGCCTACTCCCAGGTGAAAAGCTCTTCTATCTAATGTTCCGTAAGAAGTCGCGATCGGTGAATTGTTCCATCTCGGTTGGCTCTCTGAGAGCAGAGCGGACTTGGATCCCCGATGGAGAATGCCAATAGGTATTCTGAGCGAAGCATGCTATCGATTGAGCAAATCCTTATAATCACGGCGACTCTACTATTACATAGGCGTGGTAGCAAGCAAGGCATCCAGCAAGCTGGGAGTGCCGGCACTGTTGTTGTTTCTCTTGATCGGGATTCCGCTGGCTCAGAAGGGCCTGGCCGCATTCCGACAATGCAGACACGGCTCAATCTGTCGGGGTTATAGCGTTGGCCTTCATTCTTTTTCGCGGGAGGCCTGGATACGAATTGGCGTATCGTCTCGCCAGTTTTATGGCAGGGCCTGAGCCTGGCGTCGATCGGCGTCTTCATTACCGCGCTTCTTGTCGGCTGGTTCGCAACTGTATTGCTCGGTATCGACTGGCTGCACGGATTATTAGTGGGAGCGATTGTTTCCTCAACCGATGCGGCGACGGTGTTCTCGGTTCTTCGCTCGCAGGGCATCTCCTTGAAAGGGGAGAATCCAGCCACTCCTGGAGCTGGATTCGGGAACGAACGATCCCATGGCCGTCTTTCTGACGACGGGGATCATCCATCCAGGCAAAGTCCGTTGTTGCTAGTGTCTCTATTCTTCAAACAAATGTTAATAGGAGGCGCAATCGGCTGGGTACTCGGAAGGGGCGCGGTACCTGCCATCAATCGATTAAACCTCGATGCAGAAGGTTTCTACTCTGCGCTCACCGTGACCATTGTCCTGTTTGCTTATGGGATAACCACTGCGTTAGGGGGAGTGGCTTCCAGGCTGTCTATCTGGCAGGTGTTGTGATGGGAAATAGAGATTTCGTCCATCGCCCCAGTCTGATTCCATAACGGGTTGGCATGGCTCATGCAAATCATTCTTTTTCTTGGTCTTAGGGCTGCTGGTCTATCCGTCCCGCTTGCTCCCGGTGATGGGGATCTCCGTGCTGTTGGCGTTGTTCTTGGTTGTGGTTGCGCGTCCGTTTGGCGTGTTTATCAGCCTCGCCTTCGCGAAGATTGGCTTGCGCCCTAAAGTCCTTATTTCATGGATTGGGTTGCGCGGAGCGGTTCCCATTGTGTGTTGGCAATGTCCGCTTCTGGCCAGTGTGCGAAATGCAGATATCTACTTCAACATTGTGTTCTTTACTGTATCGATTTCCGTTCTCCTACAGGTACTACGATCGGATGGCTTGCGCGAAAGCTGAGACTTCAGAGGCCATCCCCGGCAACCGACCAAAGATTTTCTTTAGATATCCTTCCGGCTGGCGAAGATCAAAGCCAGGTTGCCGAGATAACGGTGGGTGAAGGATCACTCGCTGAAGGTACTCAACTTGTCAGTTTGCACCTCCTGCGCGAGGCACACGTCATGTTGGTGACAAGGAAGAACGAACATCTGGTGCCAAGAGGCAGCACAACTTTGAGGGCCGGGGACGTCCTTTCAGTATTGGCTGATCGATCCTCTCTAGCGAGAGTTCGTTCAGTGACAAATCCATCACCGTCGGTTACTAGAGAATGAAATGCATGGTCTGATCTGGACTTGAGAACACCGCCACGGGTCAGTTACGAATGGCTCGCCACTTCGTGAGACGCCTTCTTTCAGAGCTTTCAAACCGCTGCCATTTCCGAAGGACGCCAACCTTGTAGTTGTGAATTCGTCATAGTAGTTCCAGGTGGCGGCTACGCCTTCCGTCGCCCCGTTGACTTGCGCACGATCAGCTCCGGATGGAAAACATGGGTTTCTCCCATTGGGAGTGTCTTTCGATCTGCGCTGCGCTTTCCAAACAGGCTGTGGAAGGCGCGATTGGCCAACTCCGTCCGCGGCAACCGAAGGGTCGTCAGACTCGGGTGCGTATGGGCTGCCAATTGGATGTCGTCATACCCCACGACGGAAATGTCTTCCGGAACCCGCAGTCCGCGCTCGAAGATGGCGCTCATCGCGCCGATTGCAGTCAGGTCGTTCGAACACATGACAGCAGTCGGAAGCACCTTTCCGCTCAGGATGCGCTTCATGGCGCGATGGCCGCCATCTACACGGTGGTTGCCCTCGGTAATCATCCTTTTGGGGCTAGTTAGATCGTGCTGCGCCATGGTCTCGGTAAACGAGCTGAAGCGAACTTGTGCGGAGGCAAGCGTCAGAGGCCCGCTGATAAACGCGATCTTGCTGTGCTTCAGCGAGACCAGGTGATCCATCGCTGCCACCACGCCGCTGCGGTAGTCGAACCGAACGCTACTCACGCCTGGTACCGGTGATCCGGTATCCAGCAGCACCAGCGGAATGTGCCTGCAGCTGAAGACCTTGATTAGCCGGTCGTCCATCTCCGAGGTCATGATGGCAACACCATCGACCTTCCGCTGCAGCATGCGGATGACGCAGGTCTCCATGCGTGCTTTGTCGTAATTCGTGTTCGCTATCAATACCTCCTGCTTGTGCTCGACCGCAACCTCTTCAAAGGCCCTCACCAGTTCCGGGAAGAACGGATTGGTGATGTCCGAGATGATCAGTCCATAGAGGCTGGAGCGCCCGGAACCCAGCGCTCGCGCGTTGACGTCCGGGTAGAAGCTGAGGGCCTCAATTGCCCGGCGAACACGCTCTGCCGTCTTGGGCTTCACGGTCGCAGAGCCATTTATTGTACGCGAGACGGTCGCCGTAGAGACTCGTGCCTTCATTGCCACAGCCGTGATATTCATTGATGAACCTTCACCCGTAGAGTCCGCAAAAGAGCGTCTCTAAAATATGAATCTATCCTTCAATGTACGGCTCTGGCCCGCAAAAAGTTCGCAAAGCAGACTCTGGAAGTACATCTCCCCATGAGCTTCATCCGCGAATGAGATTGACCACCTGCTGCATGGTCAGCGGCGAATCTGAGGTAGTCCCGCGAGGCAGTCCAGGTCCTATCGCAAGGGGCATCTCGATGTCCCTCGAACCAGACCACGAAGCGAAGCTAGTCCGCACTGTTTAGCCGGCGCATGTTGACCCAGGTGTAATATGCTCCCAGGTCAGCATCGACGAGCGAACCTTCGGGGTCCGTGCCGGTAGGGCTTGCTCCGCTCAACATCATGTTCATCGTCTGTGCCTGCTGGCGGGAGCGTAATGGATTAGGAGTGTCTCCGGATGGGCTCGTCATACGCACTCGTGCGCGGCCCACTGCACGAAAGTCGTGGCGAAGATCTGCGTCCCCGCGCCTTCGGTCAGAAGAGTCATTTGAAAGTGTCGCAGCACATCGTCAGCGCTAGGCGCGCCGAGCCCGATATCTGTGGGCTTCATGTGTGCAAGCAGCGTGCGCAACTGCTCGGGCCCCATTACGCCGGAAGAGATCGCTCTCTGGATTCGGCCAGCAGCTGCGCATGCGGCTGCTCGAGTTGCGCATACGAGACTTGCGTCAGATGAGGTATTGCAGCGCCAGCGCCACCGCCGATGTACTAATGCCGGACGCTGGCATCGAAGTTCACTGTAGTCGAGGCAGTCAAAGCGGCACGCCGAGCAGCCTCTGCCAGCAGTATCGCCACACCGTCCTCCGGCTCACGGCCGTCAGCCGAACGCCGAAGGGCTTCAGCTTCTGAAGCAGCGGATGCTCAGCCTGCTTAGCGCCGGTTCCGATAATTACAATTCCCAGTCGCGGCTGTGCGGGCTCTTGATCGGGCACACTGGAATTTACTTCACTGGAGTAAGCGTCTGCCAGAGAGTCGAAGTGATCCATCTGATGCGTACTCCAAAGCGAAGCCGTCAGCTTCTCCATAAACCCGACTGGATCGTTCACCCAATCCATCGCAGCCAGATCGCTATTCAGTTTCAGGTTTCTGAACCCTGCCATCGCGCTGGTACGCTCACCCGGAGTGAGTGCGGAGAGATAGGTAAATTGCTTCATTAGTTCTCTGCGCTCGGCAGGCATCTTCCAGTCATAGGAGATCATTTCCCGCAACAGAATCGGCGCAAGCGCCAGCGGCAGTTCCCGCAGCAAAGCCAACTCCTCTGTGGCAGAGCCCGCGCCTGCGTCGGATACTTCGCGAAGGACGCGTCTTTGAGTTCTGCAGGCTGCATGAGTTAGAGCACCTCACGCAGTGGTTTACCCTGAACAAAGGTCGGTGAAAAGCTCATTATCGAATCGAGCGTCGGAAGCAGACCGAGTGAATAGACCGGTCTGTCCACGACCGCGTTTTGTCGGATTCCGGGTCCGAGAGCCAGAAGCCATGTGGCGGTGCAGCCTTTGTACTCTGAATGGGTCTCGATGGCACGCCAGATCTCGGCACAGAGACGGTCCGAACGCCGAATGCCGTCGAGGTGCAACGAGAAGGCCCCGAATGCGCGATATCGATGTCGTGGAGTGTGATCCAGAGCAAGCTGGGCGCAACCTGCGTCATAAGCTGGCGTGCCATGAAGGCGGAGAGTTCGTCGGGACTCTCAAGATTTCGTGCGTTCGACATAAAATCGCTTACCGAAAGCTTCAGGATGTTAGCCGTGCGATGGAGTTCCGCTTCGTCCATGCCGATCTTGGGAGTGAACAGCGGAGTCTCGTAATTGTCCCGCAAGAGGTGTTCGTAGTCGAGATGGGAGCCACTCGACATGGCGCTCGCGAGAAGCTGCTTGGGCAGCAGTACTTGTGCTCCGAAGTTCGTCCCATACTCGCGGCGGTTGCTGCTCCCGATGCGGTTGAAGCTGTTGCTCGGAGCAATTACCCACGCGTCCGCCGCAGGTCGCGGCGGTAGTACTCGAAGACGGTCGGGTTCTCAGGCGGAATCGACGCAAAGTTGTTCAGCGTCTCATAGGCCCCAGTTGCGAGCGATGCAGTCGCCACATAGTGTCCAAGGATTCCATGGTTGACGACCTGATGTGCGGGATGTTTTCCTGGCCCCTCCGGTGCAAAGGTTTCTTCGTCGCGAGCACCACCTCTGAAGGTGACTACGACGACTTTCCGCTTCGGGGGAGTTGCATCGCGCGCAGCAGGGTAAAGCCGCACAGCGCGGTAGACGCAGCAGCACCGAGGGACGCACGGAGGAAGTCGCGGCGATCCAGTGAACGAGCCACGGCCAGTTCGCGAAGGCTGCATCCTGTCATACGTCCTAGCTGGGCTTGAGAATGAATGTCATGACCTCCTGCATTCTTGCGTTGAGGCTGTCCTTTGCCTGCTGGGAGTAAGTCTGATGCAGCGCAATTTCTCGCTGGGCATCTTCGCGACGACCCAGATGAGCGTACGCGCGAGAGAGGCGGTAGTGTGCCTCGGCAAAGGTTGGCCGCAGTGCGATGGACTGCTCTAGGGCCGCGGCGCTCTCCTTCCAGTGCAATTGAACCTGTTCGAGCGCTCCCATCTGGAACCAGGCTTCTGCGTATTTTGGGTCGGCCGTGATCGCAGCGTGCAGCAACGCAGTAGCTTTATCAAGATCGTGCTTCTCGGTGGGCGCGTGCAGAATAGCCACGGCAGCATAAGTCGTCGTGACGGCGTTACCTGGGTGCCGTTCGGCGAAGTTATATATCTCTACACAGCCGGCGTTTTCACCCTCTGCCAGCAGGCTACAACTACGGCCCAGTAGGTCGGCGTAGGTGCCGTTGTTTGGGTCGGTCTGCAATAGTTGCGAGAAGACACGGATTGCCTGTTTGTACTCGCTGTTTGCGTAGTAACCGATACCGGCGGCAACCCGAAAATGTGTGCTGGCAGGGAAGCGCTCTGCTGCGAAGTTGGCGACTTTGATCGCCTCGGGCCAGGTCCAGTGACGCAGCAATTCAACATCCAACGCGTAGAGATTCGCATCGCTGGGATTCATCTGGGCTGCCGTCTGGTAGTGTGTGAGGGCTTCGGGGAAGTGGCCAGCCCGTTCTTCGGCATCTGCGGCCAGCGCGTGCACCTGATCTGTCATCGCCGCAGGTGCCAGCGTCGTGAGGACTGTGGCTGCTTTCGCGGCGGACGCAACAGAGTCACTTTCGTACAAAGCGAGCGCGAGGTTGTACTTCAGGTTTGCGTCTTGCGGCGCCAGAGCCGAAGCTGATGCCAACGCGCCTGCGGCATCAGCAGGCTTGGAAGCAGCCATGAGAGCCTGCCCGAGGTTAGAAAATGCCGAGGAATTCTTTGGGTCTAGGGTGGTAGCTTTCTTGAGCTCTGCGATGGCTTCCGTGGTCTTGCCCAGCTTCAAGAGAGCGGCGCCAAGGTTGGTATGTGCGAGGGCCTGACGAGGAGCGAGTTCGGCGGCGTGTTTGAGGAAGGGAAGAGCCTGGGCTACATCGCCGCTCTCGGCGTAGAGGCTGCCGAGGGCCTCGCTTGCTTCGAAGTTCGCGGGGTAACGCTTGCTGAGCTCCCGAAGGATGGGCTCCGCCTGTGCGGCTTGCCCCGCATCGTAGGCGTCGAGCGCGGTGTGGAGCCGGGCTTTGTCCTGCGCGGACATGGAATTTGGAGGGGTCTGCGCGGAGAGCGCACCTGAGAGAACGAACAAGATGAGAAGGGGAAGAACCTTGCGGAAGATCCGGGGTGCTGACATGTCTGAAGGTCCTGTCGGTTGCCGCTCTCTGGTGAGAGCGGCAACCGAACTGGAGTTTACGCTGCTAGAAGGTGTACTTCAACGAGAATTGGAAGAAGCGCGAGTCCGGAGTGTTGCTCTGGAACAGACGAGCACTTGTGATTCGGCCACCGCTGCTGGATATGTTGGTGATGCTGGGATTGCCATAGCCAGGCGTATTCAAAAGGTTGAAGACGTCCGTCCGGAAGATGAGTGCCTGTTCCCTGAAGGTGTGGAAGGACTTGAAGAGTGAAGCGTCGACGCGCTCATAGCCAGGTCCGTAGATCTGGCCACGTGGGTTCCCAACGTAGGCGCGGGCAGCACCACCCGAGACGGTATTGGGGATCTTCTGTCCAGTTGGAGAGTCCGAATAAACAGCATTGGAATAACCGATATCATCCGCCTTGGGATTGGCGAAGGCGCAAGGGTTATACCAGTTCTGCACGGTACGAACCTTGGTGGGGCATGCAACGCCCGGATTGGAGGCGTTTGCAGAACCACCTGTGGCATACGGGTCACTGATGCGGATTGCATTGACACCGGAACCAGTGGGACTGTTAATGTTATTGGTGCTGATCGTCATGGGCTGTCCGGTTTGAGCCCGGAAGACCAAGCTTGTTGACCAACCACCAACTAGCAGGTCCAGTACTTTGTTGTCGTTGAGGTAGGAGCGTCCTTTGCCGAAGGGCAACTCCCAGTTTCCGTTGAGGGTTAACCGCTGACGGACATCGAAGGGAGAGTTGCCGTAGTCGGCGCTAAGACCCAGAATGTTCAGACTGCGGTAACCGGCGTCGTTGGTGCTGCCAAGCGGAGTCGGTGCGTTATCGAGTGAGTGCGCCAAGGTGTAGGTTGCTAGGTAGCTCAAGCCCTTGACGGCCCGGCGCTCGAGCTTGGCCTGGAGGGCATTGTAGTTGGCAGAGGCGTCATAGGCAGTGAAGGAGAAGCCGCCGAAGTGCGGAAATGGTTGCAGCGGGTTGACCTTGTCGCCAGCTGAGTTGACGTAGCCACTGAATCCGTTGGGAGTCAGCGCGACCTGACCGTTTGGATTGGGGAAGGTCTGCAGGTGGCGACCTACTGAGCCGACATAGGAGATCGACATCGCTGTGCTGTTGCTAATCCCATACTCTACGGCCAGGTTGTACTGCTGGCTGTAAGGAGTCCGAACATTCGGCTGGCTTCCGCGCAACGTGGGCTGTTGAATTGCGTTCTGTAGACCTGCGGCAATGGCATTCGTGAATCCTGTCTCCAGAGTGAAGCTGTTGTTGGCGCATGCCCCACCAGCGGTACAGCTTCCTGCCGCGAAGCCCGAGTCGAACTCGAACGGATAGTTTTCGCCCAGGTTCGGGTAGTAGCCGGTGCTTTCCAGACCTCCGAAGAAGATGCCGTATCCGCCCCGGACTACTGCTTTATCGGTTGCTTTGAAGGCAAAACCAACGCGCGGTGCAAAGTTGGTCTTCTGGCCGTTTATGAGACTCCGCTGGTTGGAGTACACGAGGCTAATATTATCCAGCGCAAGCAGGCGGGTGAAGGCCGGAGCCAGCGGTACGTTTTGCTTGCTGATGGGAATTCGATACTCCCCCGTGCTCTTACCGGCGGTTGCGCCGCTGGTTGGAACGAAGGCTGCCTGGTTGTCGTGGCGCTCGTAGTAGGGCTGAGTGTACTCGTAGCGAACGCCGTAGTTAATGGTAAGGCGCTGGGTGGCCTTCCAGTCATCCTGGGCGTATCCGGCGCGGATCCAGCGAACGTCATCGGAGGTGAAGACGTTGGAGATGGCCGCGCTGTTCATGTTGTTGGTCAGGAAGTCGGCTACGCCGAAACCGGTGTTGGGCGTTCCCACCTTGGAGGTATAGGTCCCGTTGAAGGTATAGCTACCACGGGGCTGCGTGGGTTGTGAGGTGGAGAAGCGTAGGCGCTGGAAGCTTACGCCCGTTCGGAATGTATGGTTGCCGACTACCTTGGTGACGTTGTCGAGGATCTGGTAGACGTTCTGGTACTCGTTGGTGGCATAGAAGGTCGGCGATCCGAAGTTGGAGATTCCGGAGACGGTGAAGGCAGGAAGACCGCCGTTGTTTGCTGCGTAGGGAATACCGCCCAGGCCAAGAGACGACGCTGCGGTGGGGTTGTTGGCGTTGACGTTGAGTCCGGCAAAGTGGCCATAGTTGTAGCCGAAGCGGAACTCGTTCGTCAGCGATGGGGCGAAGACGTGGGTTTCGCTGCCGGCGAAGCTCTCTCCGAGCGACTTGGTTTGTCCGGTCTGTCCGAAGCCGCCGCCATCGAGGATGTTGCCGAACGGAGGAGGATAGCCCTGAGGTTCGTTGTTATAGCTGTAACGAGCAAAGGCCTGGTCCTTGGTACTTATGTTCCAGTCGACACGTGTGTCCCACTGGAAGGTGTTGTCCTGGACGTTGGTCTGGTTGCCATAGTTTTGATACGTCTTGCCTGCGGGGCCAATGTTGGGAGCGGGAAAGAGATTGAGAATGTTCTTCGCCACCGCGCTGATCGGAATATCGGTCTGGTCAAGGCGATTACCGGCAATCGGTGTGGTACCGTTTGCGGTGGGATTAGGACGGTAGAGTTGGATGGCATTGCCGCCGTTGACTAGATTCGGATCGGTGCTGAGAAGTTCGCTGAAATCACCCGTCCGCATCTTGATCGTCGGAACCGTGAGGCCAGAGTTTGTCTTACCGAAGATGATGCGGTTGGCTTCAAAGTCACCAAAGAAGAAGAGCTTATTTTTGATAATTGGAAATCCCAGAGTTGCACCGAACTGATTCTGCCGGTATTTGGCGATAGCGTCAGTTGGCTGAAAAAACTCGCGGACGTCAAAGGCGTCGTTACGAATGTACTCCCACACACTGCCGTGGATGTTATTGGTGCCAGACTTGATGCTGGCGTTGACGACAGCGCCAGCGGAGTGGCCAAACTCAGAGCTATAGGAGCCGGTTTGGACCTTGAACTCGGCGAGGGCGTCCGGTGGAGGACGAACGACGTAGCTGGCGCCGTTGAAGAAGTCGACGACGTTCACGTTGTTGTCGACGCCATCCATGATGTAGTTGTTCTGCTCTGCGCGCTGGCCGTTGGCGTTAAAGTCGCCCTTGCCTTGCCCTCGTGCTCCGTTTGCGGGCGCGACACCGGCGGTGAGCTGTGCGATGAAGACCCAGTTACGACCATTGAGCGGCGTGTTGTTGATGGTCTTCGACTCGATGACCTGTCCGGTCGAACCTTCTTCGGTTTGAAGCAGAGGAGGTGCCTCGGTGACGGTGACGGAGGTATTTGCCTCCCCCGTCTTGAGTGCGATGTTGACGGAAATACGGTCCTGCACATGCAAAACGATGTTTTCCTGAGTAGTCGTCGAGAACCCGAGGGCTGTGACGACCACCTTGTAGTTACCGATCTTGATTGGGGAGAAGACATAGTTGCCGCTGTTGTCGGTCTGCGTCTGCAACGTGAGGCCTGTATCGGTGTTTGTGAGCTTCACATCTGCGTTCGATACGACGGCTCCGGTGGCGTCCTGCACCAAGCCGGTGATCGCGCCCTGGTCAGCCTGCCCGAAGGCTTTGGTCTCCCCTACCCCTAGGAATAACAAGCAAAGAATAACGAGCGTTTGAATCGGTCTCATAGGCCTCTCAAAGTTTGGTACTTTCTGCGGGTACTTTCTACGAGGTACGTTGCTGTCCGTACAAGTGTCTTTTGCCCGGTCCATCAAAACCGGAAACGAGTAAACGTTTTCTCATGTACCCGCATTCCGACTCAAAACTGTAAAAGTTGAGGATCAACTTGCTTGCAAAAATGTAAGCGGTTGCAAAAATACCGGTGGGTACATCCAGTGTCAAGAAAATTCATACAGAGTCTTGCTTTGAGCGGATAATCACCACGATATTTTTGACAATATAACCGGCATGTCGGAACCTTTTTGACTCAACCTTATGTTGGGAACACTTATCCACCTATCGGTTGATCTGTACTTCTCCCTTGACCAAAGCGGCTCAAAGTCTTGCCTTTCCTGATTTAGCGTGTTCTATGCGGGATAAATCGATTCCGCGCAGTATGGAATCTACGGACGCAGAATTCCTTTGCGCGGTGGTTGGACCATCTCGTTGCCGACGGACCGCAAATTTCGCTGGGTTGCTGTCCTGGTGGCTTACTTGATACGTTCCAAGCGCAGGGCCGCAGCACCGTAGTCGCCCAGGAGGCTGAATTGGACACCTTCTCCCATCAGTTGAGAGCCGTTGCGTTCTATACGGAGCCCGAGGACTTTTTTTGTATCGAGCGGGGTTAGCCGATATGACGCCTTTGGGTCCAGGCCTTCGAGCCGAACTATCGGAAACGGACGCTGATAGTGCTGCGAGTGAAGATAGGCAAAGACCACCGCATCCCTGCCGTCTGCAGTGACATACTGGACCGCACTCGTCTCGCTGTTTTCTGGGGGCATCAGCCGATGCAGTTCACCAAGTTGTACGGTTGGCCGCACCTGTTTGTAAAAGGCGGTGAACTGCTTCGCAATGGCCATATCGTCGGGCGACCAGTTGTTCAGATTGCCGCCGATGCCAAGCGAGCCGCTCATTGCAACGAGGAAGCGGAATTCAAGTGGGATGAAGCGGTTACCAGGGCGATTCGGTACGTCTGTGACCCAGGCCATCATTAGGTTTTGCGAGTAGGCGTGTGTGAAACCGTCCTGAATCACTAGGCGATCCAGAGCGTCGGTATTGTCGGAGGGCCACACCTCGTCGGTGTACTGCAGAATACCCAAATCGACACGTCCGCCCCCGCCCGAGCAGGACTCAATCTCCAGCCTGGGGTGTTCTTTTCGCAGATCCGCAAGAATACCGTAGAGATTATCGACGAACTTGATGTAGATCTCTTTCTGCTGATCAAGCGGAACTGCATCCCAGCCTGGGTCGGTCCAATTGCGGTTGTAGTCCCACTTCAAAAAGGCAATGTCATTCTCTGAGACAAGCTGGTCGAGGAAGTTGAAGACATATTGCCGCACGTCCTCGCGCGCCAAGTTGAGCATCAGTTGATTGCGCGCCTCAACGCGCGGACGCCTGGAAAGTTCATCGCCCACTCGGATGCTTGCGATAGAGGTCACTATCGGGATTCACCATCTCCGGCTCAACCCAGATGCCGAAGTCCATTCCCAGCACATGCACGCGATCGATCATCGCCTTTTAGACCGTTGGGAAACTTCTGTGGGTTAACACTCCAATCACCAAGCCCCGCGTGGTCGCTGTTCCTATGTCCGAACCAGCCATCGTCAATGACCATGCGTTCGACACCGAGCTTCGCTTCTCGGCGAGGGCGATCTGCCCCTTCTCATCGACATCGAACTCTGTTGCCTCCCAGGAGTTGAAGACTACAGGGCGCAGCTTAGGAGTCGGACGTTGCGGCAGGATCTGCTCTTTCTGAAAGCGGTGCAGAATCCGGGATGCTTCGCCATGCTCCTTTCCCGTGTATCCCGCGTAGAATCTGGGCGTCTCGAGCGACTCGCCTGCAGCCAGCGGATATGCGAAATCAAAGGGATTGGTACCGCCCGTGATGCGGACTCGATCGGAGGGTGTCTGCTCGATCGTGAACCGCCAAGAGCCGCTCCAGCCCAACTCGCCGAACCAGACTGGACCCGCGTTTTCTGTAGTCTCGCCACGACTGCCAATCGCAAACCACGGATTTGCCTGATGAGAGGTGCTGCCTCGACGGCTCTCTAGTACAACGGCACCAGGATGCAGCGTCTCGGTTTGGAGCTGCCACTCCGCGCTCCAACGTCCGGACAACGAATTGAGCTGATAGGTGGAACGGGGGTGCAAGATTCCAAGTAGCCGACTCGGCTTGCTCCACGATGATCTTGTCCTTACCGAGATTCTCTACGCGCGACCAGCGACCCAAAATACCCTGTGGCCACACATGGTAGAAGAGCCTGACGTAGACGGGTGACACTGCATCCTTTAGCTTGATCTCGAGCTCGTCGCGACTTACCTTGGCATCGACATACTCCAGCAGCAGGGAACGATTTCCGTCAGGGAAGCTTACCTTTAGGTTGGTTCATAGGGAAGTCCTCCACCCACGTACTCCAGCGGAGTCGTAGAGGAAGCTGCCTCGGGATATTCTTTTGGGGTGGCGAAGGCCGAGCCCTTCTCGAGCTTCGGACCCCAGTAGATCGTCTGCAGTGCCTTCCTGTCGTTTACGCCGAGGACATAACTCATCTCTCCAGCGGTGATCTGCCAGACCTGTTGTGTCGCGTCGTACTGGATTGCGATTTGCGCAACAGTGCAGGTTCCCGCCATCATCCAACACTCAACAAGCCCACGAAGCAACGCATCGACAGCCTCCACATTTTTTTGTAATCCCATCATTTACTGAACACACGCCAACCGTTCGAAAGCTCGGTGGGGTGGCAGGAACAGGGTGCTCATGAGAAGATTCCACCGAACAATTGTTTAGCAAGTAAGTGGTTGCAAGATTACAGCAGTTGCAGCGGAAGCTGCACTTGCACAGACTCAAGGCTAGACCGGAGTTGTCCTTATGAGAGCAGTTCGAGCTGTAATATCGGCGTCGTGTCTTGTAATTGTGCTGGTACTAGGGGAGACCGTAGCCTCGGCTGTGGACGCGCCGCGGATCGTCCAGCAGAACGGCCGTTACGCCCTTATGGTGGACGGTGCGCCCTACCTCGTGCTGGGTGCGCAGATCAACAACTCGAGCTCCTGGCCGGCGGTGCTGCCCAAGGTTTGGCCTGCCCTTGAAGCGATGCATGTCAATACTGCCGAGGCGCCTATTTATTGGGAACAGCTGGAGCCACAACCTGGCCAATTCGACTTCTCCACGGTCGATGCATTGGTCACTGGTGCTAGGGAGCATCATCTCCGCCTCGTGCTGTTGTGGTTCGGAACGTGGAAAAACGGAAACATGCACTACGTCCCAGAATGGGTGAAGACTGATCCGCGCAAATACCCGCGCATGATCAATGCCGGCGGTGAGCCGATCGATGTTCTCTCTGCAAATTCGAATGTGAATCGTGATGCGGACAAGCATGCCTTTACGGCCATGATGCATCACCTGAAGGAGATCGATGCCTTGGACCATACGGTGCTGATGATTCAGGTGGAAAATGAATCGGGCGGCATCGGCAGTCCGCGCGACTTCTCAGCTTCTTCGAACAAAGAGTTCGCGGGCGAGGTTCCGGCGGATCTGCTCAAGGTTAGCGGCAAATCAAAAGGTACGTGGCGAGAGGTCTTCGCGGGTAAGGCTGATGAGACCTTCCAGGCATACTACCAGTCTCGCTATGTCAATGAGATCGCTGCGGCGGGCAAACGCGAGTTCGATATTCCGATGTACTGCAATGTCTGGCTATCGTATCCGGTGTCAGAACTTCCGGAGCGGCAGATTCCGAACCCGGGCGTCGGGTATCCGTCAGGTGGGCCAGTGCAGGATATGATCTCGCTTTGGAAGGCGTTCGCGCCTGCGATCGACATCATCGGCCCGGATATCTACAGCGACGACGCGAGATTTTATCGCGAGGTAATGACGACTTATCATCGACCCGACAACGCGCTCTGGATTCCTGAGACCGGCAACGGCGACAGCTATGCTCCCTTCTTTTTCTCGGCGCTCGGTGAGGGAGCCATTGGATTTTCTCCCTTCGGCGTCGATCACACTGGATGGACTTTTACTGACAACGGCCCTAAAGGCCATACCGAAAACTTTGCCCTCATCGCGTCGATGGATCGTGAGATTGCAAAGCTGAACTACGAAGACAAGCTCAAGACAGCTGTGGAAGCGGGGGGCGCAGCGGTAGAGGAGCTTGATTTTGGTGCATGGAAGGCCTCGGTTCGCTTCGGCTTTCCCCAGTCGGATGGCCGCAGACCACCGGGGACGCCCGACCACCACGGCAGAGCGCTCATAGCTCAGTTGGGTCCAGATGAGTTTCTCATCACTGGCTTCGACGCAAGCGTTGCGCTTCATGTGCCGGGACGCCTTCCTGGTCTAAGGATGCAGATTCTGCGTGCAGAAGAGGGCTACTACGAGAACGGTACATGGCACATGACGCGTCTTTGGAACGGGGATCAAACTGATCGTGGACTGAATTTTCGTCATTCCAGTGCTGTGATTCGTATTCGCGTCGGAACCTTCTAAACAGAGCCTGCGCGTCTTTCGCTCCTGCACTTCTTCGTTGTTATAAGGACTAGCCATGTTGATTCAGTTGAGGAAGCACTCCGCGATTACCGCCATGATGGCCCTGGGATTCGGGCCTATCGGCGTATGTGCTCAAAACCCCAGCCCGGCACCTGGTATGCTGCTTCCGAATGTCCTGTACGGGGCTGCTTACTACAACGAGTACATGCCGTCAGATCTCCAGCCGGGCCGGTTGGAGAAGGATGTTCACCTGATGCAGGCAGCCGGAATCTCAGTGGTGCGGATGGGGGAGTCGACGTGGAGCCTGTGGGAACCAGCCGATGGCAAATTCGAGTATGCCTGGATGGATCGGGTCGTCGATGCTATGGGCAAGGCGGGCATCAAGGTCATTATGGGTACGCCAACCTACTCAATGCCAACGTGGATGGCCAAGGCGCACCCGGAGTTCTATGCGCGGCCGCTGGGTGGGGCGGCAGTGGGATACGGGATGCGTCAGAACATGGACACGGACAATCCGAAGTTTCGCTTCTATGTGGAACGAGTGATCATCAATATCGTCGCACACTATAAAAATAATCCTGCCGTCATCGGGTGGCAGATCGACAACGAGACCGGTTCGAATGGTGCTTCGAACCTCGATGTCTTTGATGGCTTCGTCGATCATTTAAAGCGGAAGTTTGGGACCACCGAGGCTCTCAACAAAGCGTGGTTCCTTAACTACTGGGGCGAAGACCTGAACGACTGGAAGGACATGCCGACTCGCGATAACGCGACGAGTACCAGTTACAAGCTGGAGTGGTCGCGCTGGCAGCAGATGCGCGTGACGGATTACCTTGCATTCCAGGCCGCTTTGGTACGAAGACACCGCCGTCCGGACCAGTTCGTCACGCAGGATTTCGGCTCCATGATGAAGATGGATGTCAATGAGGTCCAAGTGGCAAAGTCGCTGGACGTTGTCGCCAACAATCCTTATCACGGGACACAAGATCATCTCGATGGGGCCTGGCAGGCGCTGCAGGGAGATTACTCGCGTTCGTTGAAGCACAAGAACTTTCTTGTTACGGAGACCAATGCGCAGACTCTTGGTTGGGATTCCGCAGGGCAGTTCCCTCCATACGATGGTCAATTGAGACTGGACGTTTATACGGATCTCTCCTCAGGCGCAAACATGGTGGAGTATTGGCATTGGCACTCGATCCATGCGGGCCAGGAGACGTACTGGAAGGGTGTCCTGGGCCACGATCTTGAGCCCAATCGTGCCTACGCGGAGGTTTCGCGCATTGCACATGAGCTACAGAAGGTTGGACCTGAGATTGTGAATCTGCAGATCAAGAATCAGGTCGCTATTCTGTATAGCGTCGATTCCTCCAATGCTCTGAACTTTATGCCATTCGAGCGAAAGGATGATGGTGGATGGGTACCGGGAAAGGCGTCCGGCGGTTATAACGGGATTTTGTCACAGTTACATCGTTCTCTCTATGAAGCCAATGTGGGTGTGGACTTTGTCTTTCCTGATGTGGCGGACTTTTCGCAGTACAAGCTGCTGATCGTGCCGGCTCTTTATGTCGCAGATGACGCGCTGCTTAAGAAGATCTCGGACTATGTGTATGGTGGCGGGCATGTGCTGATGACGTTCAAGAGCGGCTTTGCCAACGAAAACTCGGCCGTGCGCTGGGAACGTGCGCCGGGCCCACTGCGCGACGCGGCGGGCTTTACTTACCAGGAGTTCTCTACCCTGGAGCATCCGCTCGCACTGCAGTCCGATCCTTTCGGCGTGGGTGCCGATGACAACAAGGTAAGTACATGGGCAGAGTTTCTTCAAGTCACTTCGGCCAAGCCGCTCGCAACCTACAATCATCCGTTCTTTGGGCGGTGGCCCGCGATTACGCGCAATCGGTTTGGAAGCGGAACTCTGACGTATGAAGGGACAATGCTCTCGGACAAGCTGCAACGGGCTCTCGTTCTGGATGCACTTCAGGAATCCGGATTGACCAGCTCCGATCAGGCGCTGCCCGCAAGCGTTCGGGTGAAGCACGGCACCAACGGGGCGAGCAAACGTATTCACTATTATCTGAACTATTCCAGCGCGCCTGCCACCGTTCATTACGATTATGGTGACGGTCGTGATCTCCTTTCGGGAAATACCACAGCTTCGGGAGCTACAGTTCATATTGCACCTTGGGATCTCGTCATCGTCGAAGAAGACAAGTAGGCAAACTTCATGAGGGGTTTATTTGGAGATTGATAGACATACTGAAGCGGCCGATCTGGATCAGAGACTTCCCCCGGCGAGTTCCACCCACAGATTTCATCGTGTCAGGCGAGCAGCGAACGTATAAGATCGTCCGCAAGCCCATCGGAGAAGGTATAGAGTTTCTACCAACGACGTGAAATGGAAGAAGTGTCGTAACAGTGAAAACGCCAGCATCAAACTGTCAAAGACAATTAGGAGGCACAGAGGTTAGTATTGCGACGAAAAGCTGCACTGCTGCACACTTACTTCATCTGGTCCCTATGAGAGTTGAAACTGCGCTTCGATTTCAGGTTTTGCTGCTGTTGATTGCGGTGATCTCTTCGATGAACGGTATGGCGCAGCAGCCATCCGCAACGAAGGAGCCAGCGATGGCCGACGCACCTTCCGCACCTGGCATCGTCCATTCAAGCCCCTCAGATCGTGGGGCCATTCCTGCGCCCAGCGGAGGGTCATTTTCTGACGTCACCTCTGGCAGCGGTGTGACGTTCCAGCACATGGCCTCGCACACCCCTAGAAAGTATCTCCTAGAGACCATGGGCGCCGGGGTAGCCCTCTTCGATTACGACAACGATGGCCGCCTGGATATTTTCTTTGCAAATGGAGCTCCGCTCCTTGACCCCACTCCGAAGGACACTATCCCTCAGAAAGGCGGCAGCAAGTACTGGAACCAGCTCTACCATCAGAAGTCGGACGGTACCTTTGAGAATGTGACGGAGAAGGCAAATCTGCAAGGCGTTGGCTATTCTCTCGGGACCGCCGTAGGAGACTTCGATAACGATGGTTTCGAAGATCTTTTCGTGACGGGCTACGGAGGCAACCACCTCTACCACAACAATGGGAACGGTATCTTCACCGACGTGACGCAATCTGCGAATGTAGCTGGCGAAGGATTTTCGAGTAGCGCAGCGTGGATCGATCTGGATAACGACGGTCTGCTGGATCTAGTGGTACTGCGCTATGTCCAATGGAGCTTCGACGACATCTGGTGCGGCGAGCATCGTGAGGGCTATCGCGCCTATTGCCACCCCGACATTTTTCCCGCGATTCGCCCGCTCGTGTACCACAACGATGGCAAAGGGCACTTTACTGAGATTGGCCTCAAGAGTGGGATCTCTGAACCTGCGAAGGGGCTCGGAATCGCCTTTGCGGACTATGATCGCGACGGCAAGCTGGACCTCTTCATCGCGAATGACTCGATGCTTGAGCATCTTTACCGCAACAAGGGAGACGGCACGTTCGAAGAGACCGGCCTTGCGGCGGAGGTTGCAGTCGATGGGGATGGGCGGACTTACGCTGGCATGGGCGTGGACTTCGCGGACTACAACAATGACGGCCGCCCAGACCTTGTTATCACTAATCTCGCCAGCCAGAAGTATGCCATCTACTACAACAACGGCGACGGCAGCTTTACCTTTGCCAGCTATACCACCGGGATCGGTGGAATGACGTTGCTGCACTCCGGCTGGGGCATACGGTTCTTCGACTTCGACAACGACGGCCTAAAGGATCTTCTGGTAGCGCAAGGCCACGATCTGGACACGGTCGAACTCAACTTCTCAGCCGTCCATTATCGCGAACCGATGATGCTGGCCCGGAACAATGGGAAGGGCTTTGCTGACGTATCGCTACAATCGGGCGAGGTCTTTCGCCAGGTGTGGGTAGGTCGAGGCATGGCGATTGGCGATATTTACAATGACGGTCATGTCGATGCGGTGATCACAACCAATGACGGGCCAGCGCACATTCTTCGCAATCAAACGCTCAATGGAAACCATTGGCTCGGCCTCAAACTAGTGGGCCATCGCAGCAATCGTGATGCCATAGGGGCAGAGGTTAAGCTCACCACCGCTGCTGGTTCGCAATGGGAGACCGTCTCCACATCCGCCAGCTATATGTCCTCCAGCGATAAACGATTGCACTTCGGCCTTGGATCGGCAAAGACAGCGTCCGTGGAGATTCTCTGGCCCTCAGGGATCAAGCAGGTCCGAGAGAACATCAGCGCCGACCAGTTCGTAACGATAGATGAACTTCAGGAGACGAAGCCCGTTAGATAGACTCCTCTGGGAACCACGCCTCGTGATGGTATTGAAAGAATTTTGGATCGTAATCGCAGAACGTACTTTGGAGCAAATTGATCGACATTCGACACCGTCTTCACATCGTGCTTCCAACCGTGGTATTCGCAATGTTCGCCACGTTGGCGATTGCCCAATCCACCCCAGACCAACAGGCGCAGAAACCGAACGACGGTCGCCAGTCCTCTGCCGCAAACGGTGTCAATACCGGTGAACCTCATGCGGCCGTACTGGACGATCAGCATCGGCCTATCACCGCGGGCGGATTCGTGAAGACCGGCCCCATCATCTTCGAAGACATCGCTGACAAATCAGGGCTCAGCAAGTGGCAGCATCTGATGGGAACTCCCGAGAAGAAGTACATCCTTGAAACTGTGGGCTCTGGCGTTGGCTTGCTGGACTACGATAACGACGGCTGGCTGGACATCTACCTAGTCAACGGATCGACGTATGACGCTGTGTCAGGCAAGACGACTCCTCCCCATGCTGCCCTCTTTCACAACAACCACGATGGTACTTTCACCGACGTTACCATCAAAGCTGGGGTCGCAAACGACCGCTGGGGATTCGGCGTCGCTGTCGCGGACTACGACAACGACGGCTGGTCCGACCTCTACGTAAGCAACTATGGTAAGAACCGGCTGTATCACAATAACCACAACGGTACTTTCACCGATGTGGCCGCGAAAGCAGGTGTCGTGCTCGGCAACTGGTCGACGGGCTCTACCTGGGGTGATTTCGATGGCGACGGCAAGCTGGATCTTTTCGTTCCGGGCTATGTCCATTACGACATTTCGAATCCTCCGTCTCAGGGGTCAAAGAACGTCGCCTTCAGCTTCTGCCAATTTCGCGGAGTGCATGTCATGTGTGGTCCACGCGGTCTTCCAGGCGAACCGGATCATCTCTTCCACAACAACGGCGACGGCACCTTTACTGATGTCAGCAGCAAAGCTGGCGTGGGAGATGAGAAGGCCGCAAACTATGGCCTCGCCTCCGTCTTCATCGATGTGAACAACGACGGCAAGCTCGACCTGCTGGTCGCCGACGACTCCACCCCAAATTACCTTTATCTCAATAAAGGTAACGGCACCTTCGAGGATGCAAGCTTTGCCTCGGGCTACGCTTTGAATGAAGGTGGGCGCGAGACGGCTTCCATGGGCATCGCGACCGGCGATCTGACCCATAATGGTCTCGTCGATGTCTTCAATACGACCTTCTCCGACGACTACAAGCCGCTCTACCGCAATGACGGGGAAGGGAACTTCACGGACGTCAGTTATCAATTCAAGATCGCAGAGCCGACCATCCCTTTCCTGGGTTGGGGTGCCAGCTTCTTCGACTACGACAACGATGGCTGGCTAGATCTCCTCTTCGTCAATGGCCACGTTTACCCCCAGGTAGACAATCTTGATTGGGGTACCAGTTGGAAACAGCGAGCTCTTCTATTCCATAACATCAATGGCAAGTTGCAGCTGGTTCCAGCAGTCGAGGGAACGGGTCTTGCTAAGGTTGCCGCAGCCCGGGGCTTGGCCTACGGAGATATCTTCAACGACGGCCGCATTGACACTGTCGTCAATAACATGGATGGAACACCATCTCTGTTTCGCAATGTGTCAGCGCAACAAAATCACTGGGTCGGTCTCAAATTAGTAGGGGGTCCTCACAGCCCGCGGGACGCTGTGGGCACGACCGTCTATCTTATCGCCAACGGGTTCCGCCAGCGGCAGGACGTTCTTAGCGGCGGCAGCTTTGCATCCTCATCCGACCAACGCCTGCACTTCGGCCTCGGGTCTGCGACGAAGATCGATTCCGTAGAGGTGCATTGGCCCAGCGGCCTCACCGAGCAGATCGCCCTGTCTGGCATCGATACCATCTTTACTATTATGGAAGGGAAAGGAAGAGCTTTTTTACCGAGAAAATAGCCGATACGTATCCACCCTTAAGTCGCATACGAACAGGGAATTAGAGATGCGGAATTCATGCTTAGACATGGAGAGTAACTCCTCGATACGCTCCGCGCGAAGATGTTATGTACTTTTCCACCTCTACAAAGGCGGGATCGTCGTAAAATCCTAAGGCTGTTAATGCCGATATTCTTGAAGGCCTGTTAGAGCTGAAGTAGATGCGCTTCCATGAGTCGATGATACCTGCACCCAATTGGAGCGGCTTATCGCCCGTGTAAGACGATGGCGTTCTCAATAACGAAAGCGCGTTTTTGATGATCTAGCGGATGAAAGGCGGATTGCGGGGCTATCTGAGATCATGTCTCGCGCACCCGAAATCAGCCTAAGCCCTTCCTTGTAGCGTCGGTCGAACCTGTCAAAGAGGACAGAGCTGCTCTGACGAAGGATAGGAAACTCATCGGGATCAAGTCTGCTTGCTGCGAACTTCCTCGCCAACAATTCCGAATATAAGGGCCTTATTGGGCCGCACTAGCTGGTGGGCCTTAGCGGCGCCGCACGACCAGAAGTGTTACATCGTCAGCGGCTGGATTGGTCCCGCGAAACTGACCGAGGTCATGCAGCACGGCGTCGCACATAGCGTGCGCACCGTGCTGCAACCGCTCTCTGAGGGAGCGGGTCAGACGTTCGTGCTGATAGTCGTCGCCGGATGGACACGTGGCTTCGGTGATGCCGTCGGAGTAGAGGACGAGACACTCTCCATGGCGGGGAGCGTGCTGCGTCACGATGTACTGAGCTCCGGAGAAGATGCCCAGCGGCAGACCGTTTGAATCCAAACGCTCGGTTCCGTGATGGAGAAGGAGAAGGGGAGGGCAATGTCCGGCGTTGCAGATCTCGAGTCCGTCCGGAGTGGTTCGACCGCACACCAGGGTTGCATAGTGGGCCGGGCCGGTGCTCTCGCAGAAGAGGCGATTTGCTCGTGTGACGATCTCTGCCAGCGACAGGTCCATCGACAACAAGCTACGAAAGATGGCGCTGAGGTGCATCATCAGCAACGATGCTGCGACTCCCTTGCCGGCCACATCGCCGACTGCAAAAAAGAGAGACTGGTTACCGCTGGCGGTATCGCCCAGGAGGCTCACCTCGCAGTAGTCTCCTCCCACCGCGCCTACGGGCTCGTAGCGATACTGTGTCTCCCATCGTTCGAGGGTGAGATTTCTCGGTGGCAAGAGCTGGAATTGAATCTGCGTTGCCAAATCAAGGTCTTGCTGATGGTGCGCCCGTTCCTTCTCGTCGAGGTGATCGAGACAGAATCGGCAGAGAGGGTTGAGCTCCAAGCGATCTTTTTCGATGGGGTCGTCACAGGTCTCGCAGAGACCATAGCGTCCGACCTCGATCTTTGCGAGAGCAGTATCCACTTCTGCGAGGAGCTCGTTGAGATAGTCGTCGGAGACCGATCCCGAAGCGGCCTCGAGACGCGCGCGGCGTTCGATAAGCTGAGGCCGGATTGTGTACGCCGTCGTTGCCATAGCTTATTCCTACCTCTTCGGGACCGACAAATAGCCAGACATCGCTCAGATCACGTTTTTGATGCTCCGAGTGAGGGCAAGGACCGGAATTATTCTATGCTTCCGGCGTATGAAGTGGCTTCGGTGGGATGGCACTCCTAAAGGGGCGTGGTGAGGCGCTTTAATGTGTAATGAGGGAGCGAACGGCGGGGATCGTGCGTCTAATTACTAATGAAAATCATGCAAGCGCAACTGCACCGCTAGTCGCTTGGCTTTCACGTGAATCACACCATCCTGATTCTGCAGGACGCCTTTCACCCACGGGAACTTGCTGCATGTCACGACCAGGCGATCCCTCTCATAAAGATCGGGCGTGACGATCACGTTGGCGATACCAGTCTCATCTTCCATCGAGATGAAGATGAACCCCTTGGCGGTTCCTGGCCTCTGCCTAGCTATCACGCAACCAGCCGTTTACACGAAATCTCTGTCCCGGCAACGACGCAGCTCATCCGAAGACAGGACTTCTTGCGAGCGCAGTTCGCTTCGCCGATGGTGCATCGGATGTTTGTCTACGGTTAGCCACCAGCCGCTCTTCCGTACTCATCGTAAGCAATGCGATGAAGTGAATCCAACTCAATCGCCGTATCAGCGATACGACAATCTGCTGACCATATGCTGCGCGTTCTTTGCCGAGAACCTCATTGAGGATCCGCCTTCCGATGCGCCAGTAGGGCAAGATGAGTCAGCGTTGACAGTCATGGCAACACTTTGTATCAATACGGGCGAGGCAGGCCGGTCTGATTCGTCGTTGTGACTTTTTTGGACTGCTCGCGCGCGTCTCATTTCCCAACAAACTGAATCATTTGATTAGGAGCATTTTGGTAGCAATAGCGCCCAGAATGCCAGTATTTACCTATTATTCTGGTTTTTCTAATCCCTTTAGAATCATCACCCGGCCACTCCTTTCCCCACCTTACACGGTGGAAGTGGTGGTTCGAATCCGATCGTCCCACGGCCAAGTGGCAGTATCGGTTCTTCGTCAAATTGTGCGCCGTAAAGGCTCCAGAAATGCCTCTAGGCTCCGAGTTATCTTACAGAAAACAAACGCACTCCATACTGTACGAACTGTCTGTTAACCGAAGGGGTTGAAGGTTCGAGTCCTATCTCAGGAGCCAAATTTATCAATCACATACAAACCTCACTCTTAAGTTTCCAGGGTTGATCTGAATGCTCGAGCCATCTGATCACCCCGGTCTAAGTGGATGCGGCTTCGAACGAGTGCATGCGCAGCGTCACAATAACGAACCATGGAGGCCAGCATTTGATTGATCGACGTACCTTCCTCAATTTCGCCGTAGCGAATACAGTCGCGACTGCTATACGCCCGCTCGAGACAGAGCAGAGCAAAAAACAAGGGATGGCAAAAAGCGCTACCGCGTTCGCCTTTCAGCAAGTTGACGTCTTCTCATCCAAACCATTGTTTGGCAATCCTCTTGCTGTCGTTATTGGCGCCGACGCACTGAGGGATGACCAGATGGCAGCTTTTGCAAGTTGGACGAACCTTAGTGAAACAACCTTTCTTTTAGAGCCAAAGATCTCCTGCCGCGGACTATCGGGTTCGCATCTTCAACCCGGAGCGGGAGGCGCCCTTTGCCGGCCACCCTACCTTAGGCAGCTGTCACGTTTGGTTGGCCACGGGCGGAGCGGCCAAAGGCAGGGAGATCGTGCAGGAGTGCGGGCTGGTCTCCGCCGCGGGCCTGAGCCGCAGCGCCCAAACTGATCCGCAGCGGGCCCGTCGAGCCTGAGATCCTGGCACGGGTTGTCCGGGGACTGGACCTGGCGCTCGACGCGATCACGGCCTCAAACTGGGTGGATAACGGTTCGGGTTGGCTGGCGATCATGCTGCGTTCCCGTGAGGAAGTTCTGGCGCTCCGTCCCAACTACTCAACCTGGCAGGGCTGAAGGTCGGAGTCTTTGCAGCGTTCAATTCCTTGAAAGACGGAACATCCGCTCAATTCGAGGTGCGCGGCTTCAACGCGGAGGCGGCTGTTGGCCACGAAGACCCTGTTTTAAATGCAGGCCTAGCACGATGGCTTATCGAAAGCCGGATGGCGCCCCTCGGAATATGTCGTTAGTCAGGGTACAGTCCTGAGGCGTATGGGTCGTGTTCACATAGAACAGGATGGTTCCCAAGTATGGATCGGTGGAACCGTCAGAACATGCGTCATAGGTAAGCTCATGCTTTGACCGTCAGACGAGGGCTCAACCAAACCGGCCGGCATAGGGACTTTCTCGGCAGAGTTGGCGCGATCGTAAACCCTTGTTGACGACCTTAGGCGATGTTCAAAGCGATTCTTTTTTTCCGCAGGGTAATTTCCGGATAACCGACCAACGTCAAAAAACACTGCTCGGAGCAACAAATCACGGCCATACCCTGGCTTGCCTTCACTCGCCAATTGTTCGCTGCTGATTCCGTTTACTCATTCCCGCCCTGGCAATGCCCAGAAACGGGCAGCTCCCACACCACCGGCCTCCGCCGATGTTAGTTCGACGGGTAGTATTGCCACCGCCGTGCTACTATTTTTCGACAAATTGAGACGTCTTAATTTTTCCGAGAACCACA
>Ga0193743_1000218_pt1 | contig 46186 bp, 67 predicted proteins | sample L2c2metaG_FD_143038 | JGI IMG/M metagenome (GOLD analysis project Ga0193743, IMG submission 143038) | Soil microbial communities from a riparian zone of the East river system, Colorado, United States - L2c2 | ecosystem: Environmental > Terrestrial > Soil > Riparian zone | place: USA: East River... | reverse complement strand
GCCACCAACACAGGCGACCAGTCTGCGGCCACCAACACAGGCGACCAGTCTGCGGCCACCAACACAGGCGACCAGTCTGCGGCCACCAACACAGGCGACCAGTCTGCGGCAACCAACACAGGCGACCAGTCTGCGGCCACGAACACAGGCGACCAGTCTGCGGCCACCAACACAGGCGACCAGTCTGCGGCCACCAACACAGGCGACCAGTCTGCGGCCACCAACACAGGCGACCAGTCTGCGGCCACCAACACAGGCGAAGAAGGGCATGCAGCTTCTCTTGGAATCGAGGGTAAGGCGTCTGGTGAGATTGGTTGCTGGCTCACATTGGCCGAGTGGAAGCTTACGGATAAATGGCATCGCATCGACGTCCAGACTATCCGCGTGGATGGTGTGAAGATCAAGGCCAACACGTTCTATTCACTCATTGGCGGCAAGTTTACGGAGGCAGCATGAAATGGATCGTTATGCTTCACGACGGAAACCCCGCCGCTTTCTGGTTCATCGCCGGCTGCTGCGCCTTCTGTGCCTTCGTCGCGTGGATCACACCGCTCTGCGACAAAGAGTTCAACGAAGAGATGCAGCGGTACGAAGAGGAAGCTTTTCTGCGGAACATAGACATGCAGGATGAAGTGCGGAGGGCAGCGTGAAATACCTTACGATCATCCTCCTTGCCTTCTCTTATGGGTTTTACTTCAAGCCCTCCCCAGCAGCAGTAACAGTGTTTGCAGTGGTTATCGGAGTTGGTTACTCAGCTTATGGAATCGGGTATTGCCGGAGGACAGCATGAAAATCCTTAGCATTATCGCCATTTTCTATCTGTTCGTCGGCTTCTACGTGTGGTGCCTATGCGCTATGTCAGCTGATGCTGATCGTAGGATCGGGGTCAAGTCATGAAGAGCATCATGCGCGGCTGTACTGATGCCCAAAGGAACCAGATCCTCAAGGCCTACGAGATCGGCAAAGGTGAGGCGAAATGAGAACTCTAGTCTCTCTTTATCTAGGCATCAAGGCCCACTCCTACCGCGAGCAGGACGGCACGGTCCGCGAGGATCACACCGCCAGCCTTCAGGATGTTGTGTGGCTTGGCATTTCAATCATCTTTGGGATTTTCATCGTAGGAGGCCTGACATTATGAAAAACAGTGAACAAATAAACGAACTAGCAGCGGCCTTGGTTTCCTTTCAACAGGAGATGCCGCAGGTAAAGAAGAGCAATACTGCCAATATCCCCACAAAGAGCGGCGGAAGTTATAAGTACAAGTACGCCGACCTGGCAGATGTTTACAGCGCAGCCCTCCCTATTTCAAGCAAGAAGGGTCTGGCCGTAGTTCAGGGAATCTCCAATGACCATCTGCAGACGAGATTGATTCATACATCCGGCCAGTGGATCGAGGATGACGGGATACTTCTCCCTTCAAACCTGAATCCTCAAGAGCTCGGATCGGCTATCACCTACTTCCGCCGTTACGGGTCCCTGTCGGCTCTGGGTATCGCTCCAGAAGAGGACGACGATGCAGCCTCAGCGACTCATGGAAAGCCGCAGGTTCATCCGGTAAGCCAGTTCAACTCTCAGGCGACCGCATCACTTGCCGCAGACGAGCTTGCATTCCTGAACAACGATCGGCACCCCGCAGACGAGACGCAGGAAGTTCAGCCTATTCGTCAGGTCAAGCCCAACCCTCACTCGGTTGGATCGGTAAAGGCCATATCTGAGAAGCAGGCAAAGCGTCTATGGGCCATCGCCAAGCAGCAGAACATGAGCTCCGATGCCGTCCTGATTATCGTAGGCGCCTCTGGTTATGAATCTGTAGAAGCTATTGGCTGGAAGGATTACGAAAAGATCGTCGCTCAGATCGAGGGGGCAGCTTGATTCTCGATCACACTTTCGACGAAGAGAATCACGTCTACAAGGTTGAGGGCTATTTTGTGCTCTCGACCTCAGATGTGAAGACCTTGAATGGACTCGAGGACTACGGACAGATTCCTGCCGCCGTGTTGGATCACGCATCATGGCGCGGCACGCAGCTCCATAAGGCTGTTCAGTTCGTCGAGGATGCGGTTTATCAAGGGGCAACACTACGCGAGGCCGCACGGGATGTTCTAAGGCAGCTAGTTGGACCCCTAGAAGAAGTCAAGCCGCACCTCATGGGATACCTGAAGTGCCGCGTCGATTATGATATTGAGCCGATTCATCCGGCAGAGAAACAAATCGTCTATTTGCATGACGAGACAGCTATTGGCTGCACTATCGATATGCGTTGCAGGATTCACGGCAAGGGGTACCAGGGAGTGCCGGCGATCGGCGACCTGAAGACCACCTCCAAGCAGTACGGCAAGGCCCTGGCGCAGAAGAAGCTCGCGTGGCGCCTGCAAACACAAAGCTACAAAGAGGCCACGCAGTACGACGAAGCTTTCTGGAATCAGATTGGATCCTCGGATAATTGCAGCCGCTTCATATGCCAAACAAATAAAGAAGGCGGCTACGACTTTCACTGCTTCAGGAACTACGAAGACTCTGACAATTGGTCGGCCGCTATCCGTGTAGCAGTGATCAAGCTGGGCAATGGGTACAAGCTGGAAGGTCGCAATTGAACCCCATGACGGCACAACTTAGGTTAGAGGAGTATGCAGCATGACCTATACTATGGGCTCACTTTTTGCGGGTATCGGTGGCTTCGATCTTGGTTTCGAGCGAGCTGGATTCAAGACGAGCTGGCAGGTTGAAATTGATCCTTACTGCCAGAGGGTATTGGCGAAGAACTTTCCGGAGGCAAAAAGATATGGCGACATTACGTGCTGCGGATTCGAAAACCTTGCACTCGTTGACGTGGTCACCGGGGGATTTCCCTGCCAGGACGTTTCTCATGCCGGCAGAAGGGTCGGTATTGACGGGGCACGAAGTTCCCTATGGAGGGAGATGCGACGGATTGTTCGCGAACTACAACCCAAATTCACAGTCGTGGAAAACACTTCAGGGTTGCTTGATAGGGGGATGGAGCGAGTTCTCGGGGAGATGGCCGAGGACGGGCTCGATGCGGAGTGGACAGTGCTTTCGGCATGTTCCTTTGGTGCGCCACATCCACGGCAAAGAGTGTTCATTGTGGCCTACCCCAAGGGCCAGCGACCGGGACAATTGCGGGGGATCGAATGCCCGGAAGAAAGCACAGCGTACCGGGACTTACATTGGCAGGAATCAGAATCCGCAGTTTGCCGAGTGGCTGATGGGGTTTCCAACCGATTGGACCGCCTTACCGCCCTCGGAAACTCCGTAGTCCCACAGATCCCAGAGATGATAGCGCACCGCATAAAGCACGCTCTGGCGGCAGCATGACAGTCCCCATGCAAGCTATCTCCTCATTAGTCCGAGCGACTCACATGCCGAAAGAGAGTGCCTTCGAACTGATATGGGATTGGTGTTTTGAGATGGGCTGGCCTGATGTAACGGAAGAGAAATTAGAGGGTTTTTGGAGCAGTAGAAAACAGATTCTAAATTGAAAGGAAAAACTAAAAATGCCAAGAAATCACGTAAAGACAATACGCGCAGTACATGTAACGGCAGGAGATCCGCAAAGCGAGCGGTTGGTTATATCGGCTCGCTTGGAGCTTCTTGGGTCTTGGGATTCGGGGACGATCGCAAGGCGAAAAAACAAACTGGCAACAGATATTCACGACTTCCTCCGCTCTCAGGGTTACGGTGCTTTGAACATCGCCTTTCACAAGACTCGGCAATAACGGAAGAGGAATTGCAGGTTATGTGGAGTGAGAGGAAAGGGAGATCAAACTAAATGGCATACACAAAAGGCCCGTGGGAGAAAAAGAATGGGTCGCTTCGAGTGCAGGTGAAAGATAACCCTTGCGTTGCTATCTGCTATACGGACACATTTGGTACGTCAGGGGAGGCAGCAGGGAATGCTCACCTCATAGCAGCGGCACCAGACCTTCTTGAAGCACTAAAGGCGTTATGGTGCGACATCGTTGAATACAACGTCATCAACCACATGCCGCAGGCCAACAACAACCACGCGATGCTTCAGGCGGTTGCGGCAATGGCCAAGGCTGAAGGTAAGTAGTACCGCTTATATCGCAATGCAACGGGGAGAGGGAGTATGACGGCGAAGGAAGCAGAAAATTCGATATTAGCAGTTTATCCATATGCGGATTGCGTTGGTGACCGATGGGAAGGCGTGTGGCGAATTATCTCTGACGAGATGGTGTTGAGTACATCGCTGAAATCGGAGGCCGATGCTTGGGCCGTGGCTGCCTCTCGTATTGCTACCCCTGTAGAGCCAAAGGCGCAAGTGGATTCCGGGGAGGAGTTGCATTTGACTTTGGTTGAAGATCGCAATGGCGACAAGAGGCACTATCAATCTGACGAGGTTGATGTATACATAGCGAAACTGAAGGCGCAGGTAGAGTCCGCTTCGGTTGAGCCTGTCCCCAAAGATGGGGAGAAGACGGACGTATACGAGGTTTTTGGATCGTGCGCTACAAGTCGAGGATGGGACTTTCTGGTCTGCACGTCACTTAGTAACGCATTGGAAAATATCTCCGACTCACTTGATTCTCTGGAAGATGGCGAAGAGGTAAAGATTGTGTTCCGCCGGTACACCAAAGAGCAAATGGACGAGGTGGTTTATGAGTGAGCCTAAAGAGGTCGAGTCCGGGGAGGGACTGCTGTCAGATCGTCCATTTCGCAGGGTCGGTCAATCTGAACTCAATTACGCCTACACCTCCCTTTGGCATCGAGAAGACGAGCTAAAGGCATCCCTGCTGCGCGAGAAGATCCTGAGGGGCCTATTGCGGCAGTTGTCCAATGAAGTGAACGGAATGATTGGGTTCTCCGAACATGAACTGCGGCAGGTATTGGGTAACACAAATGTAGCCGTATTGAAGCAAAAGGTTGAAGCAGACAAAGCAGCGGTTACGGGAGAGTAGGGGAAAATATGACATCAGAGCAGGCAGTACAGAAATATCACCCACAGGCAACTATCAAGATGAAAGAGATGGGGGTCGCTCAGTGAAATTCTTCATTCCTATCGCGCTCGCAGTATTGGGGGTAGCGTTCCTAATTTACGGTATCAATTCTGCCGAGAACGCCGCCGAGGCTCGTCGCAATAAGGATTATTCCGAGTGGCTGCAGTTCTCTATGCAACATCACTGCGGCATCATTCGTAATCCGAGCTTCGGGAATCCCTCAACTACTTGGCAGTGCGACGGCGGCTTTCAGGTGGTTCGCTAGGAGCTCGGGGAACATCCCGCAGTTGCGGAGCTCGCCGCGTTCAAAGCTAACGTCGACGCGGTAATTACTAAGATCATCAGGGCGTGGTTGGTAGATAGCCGCCGGGCCGATAGCTTAGAGAAGCAACTCGCAGAGGCTAAGGGTATCGCTGAGAGAGCGCTTGATCGCGCTCAGAGGCTTATGGATGAGCGGGATGGTGCGCTATGAAGTGCAAACATTGCATTATCGAAATAGCGAAGATAGGCGGGAGATGGGAGCACGTCATATGGATGGGTGTAGTCATCAATACCCCCATTGGTCAGAGCGCGGGGCACTGTACGGCAGCGGTTACGGGAGAGTAATTATGAGCAGATGGCGAAAAATGTCGGAGAAGCCAAAGAATTACCCCAGTGGGGAGCCTCGTTGGGTCTTGGTGGAACATAAGCAACCAAAGAACGACATGCCCTATCCTCAGCCTTTTTATTTGGCATATTGGGACGAGCAATGGAAATGCTGGATTGACGATCAGGGAAATGATCCCATGGTTGCTTACATGGAGACCATGAAGCCGATTCGCTGGATGAATCTGCCCAAGGCAGTAAAGGGAGAGTAGGGATGACGCCAGATCAGAAAGTAAAACGAGCATTTCCTGATTCCGAATGGGAGTGGTATTACACCTCAAATCCGAACGGAACTACAAGCTATTTAGCTATCGTGTTCACCGCAGGAAGAACAGTATTGGGTCAAGCAATGAATCATTCACTGACTCTGGCTCAACAAAAGGCTTACAAGAAGGCCTCTAAACACCCTCACGTAGTTGGGTGGCATCAACGTAAGGGAGAGTAGGGATATGACAGAGCAGAAAACAACACGATTTGCCTATGTACCGCTTGGATCAACCTTTCGGATGGGAACGCATGGGACCGTTGATTTCGTGAAGGTAGATGAAGACCATGCCACTGCGGATGGGGTAGCTTGTGTGTTTGGACTTGGGCATAAATGTCGATTAGTCACACCCCCTAAGCCGGTCAAAGCATTACACGATATCTCCCGCAAATGTGCCGGATGTAGAGCCAGCATGGATGCCCATATGGACGCACAGGGGAGGTTAGCTAATAAGCCGGTCGAAGCGGCGCGGAAGCAGTTCATGGAAATCAGAAACCTAGAAGCCCGAGTGAAGGAACTTGAATCCCAGATAGCGTCGTGGAGGGTAGCGAGACCAATCTCTGAGTATCACGAAGACATGGGATGTGCCCTGTGGTTCGAATACCCCATCTGCGAGCCGCCTTACGTGGGAACTACCAACGACTGCGACTGGCCGGGATACCACACTCACTTTGTGAGGCTTACCAACGAGATGATTCCAGTTCCCAAGGATGAGTTAGGGGAGAAGCTGAAGGGAGAGGGCGAATGAGCCGAATCATTGAATGCTGGCGATGCGATGGATCTGGCTACATTGAGGCTTGCTATGAGTGCGACCGGTGCGGTGGATGTGGGACCGTGGTTGCCGAAGACGAAGAGCTCGATGACAACCTGGACGACTTTATTCCGGAGGAAGAATAGCCATGAGCGGGAAATTTGAATGGCCATCGGGATTCAATGCGGAAATAAATCGTTTGGCACTAGAGCAGCAGGCGGCAAAGAGGAGACCAACAAGCTTTACCGTGGGCGGGTACTCCATAAAGGAGTCAGACGCACTCTTTGAATCACTAGAGGCCAAGATATCCGAACTGGAGCAGCAGATCCTCCTGATTCAATCCAACAGCGCTATCGCCCTTGCAGCAGCGGAGAACAGGACGCATGCGGTAGAGGAAGAACTGGCTAGATATAAGGAAGAGCCATGCCCCAAGAACAACAGCGGCCATTGGTTCGACTCTTCCGGCAACTGTGCATATTGCACTAAATATGACGAGATCAACAACCTTCGTCTACCTGCCAGACCCGAGGAGAAGCTCAAGGAGGTGGGCCAGTGAGGGCTTGGCGTTGTGCTACTTGCATGAGGTTCGTGAGAGAGGGTGTAACGCGGTGTATGCCGTGCAGTATCGATCACCGCGAGCCAACCTTCGAATATACGTGCAGCGTGTGCGCCTGCTCAGAAATCCGACCTAGCTATAGAGGCTCTTATGTATGCCCTTGGTGCGGTGAAGGCGTTATGCAGTTGGGGGATAACTAGATGAACCCAAAGCCGACTGTATTGCTCGTCCGTAAGGTTGACTCCCACCATAACCGGCCTGCGCTGGGTAAGGGCGTGCTCGACTGTGTTGATGTCTTCAAGTGGAGCCTTAGCCCGCTTCAGCATCTCGAAAACCATCTCCGAAGAAGCGAATCTGCGGGTCCTGCCGATCTTCTTGTCTCCCTGAAAGAAGATGACATGGTAAGAGAACTGGAATTCTTGGATCGAGATCATGACACGCGGTATGGTTTGGAAAGGATAGCAGCATGACTTATAGCGATGAAGGTCTGGAACTGACGAAGCAGTTCGAGGGCTGCAAGCTCAAGGCCTACCAGGACCAGGGCGGCGTCTGGACGATCGGCTATGGCCACACGAGGGGAGTGAAAGCGGGCGATGTGTGCACGCAGGAACAGGCCGACGCGTGGCTACAGGAAGAGCTGGCGAGCGCTGCCAACTTTGTAGAGAGCTCTATCGATGTGGAAATCACCCAAGGCCAGTTTGATGCTCTGGTTGATTTTGTCTACAACCTTGGACCGCGAGCCCTCAAGTATTCCACGCTCCGGGCACTTATCAATTCCGGGCAGATGGATAGGGCCGCGGACGAGTTCAAGCGCTGGAACCACATTGGCAAAGTAGAAAATGCAGGCCTGACGCGCCGGCGTACTGCAGAGAAGGCAATGTTCGAGGGGAAGCCATGGGACAAGTGACGGAGATCAGGCCGAACGATGAACGTTGGGTGGATGCAAAGGAGGTTGCGCGTCATTTAGGATTCTCCCCAGATCACATCGTGAAGATGGCGCGGCGCGGTCAGCTGCCTGCCCGCAACTGTGGATATGGCAAGCGGCAGTATTGGCGGTTCCGTATCTCGGAGATTGATAGGAAGCTAGCGGAGACGGCATGAAGAGGCTCACGTACCAGCGTGGCAGTGTAGTTCCCAAAGAGCGTTCCAATGGTCCTGACGTGTGGACCTTCCGATTCATGGAGGGCGGCCTGCGCCGTTCGATCATTCTCGGGGACATGAAGCAGTTCCCTACCAAGGCTATCGCCGAGAAGGAAGCTGACAAGCACCGCGCCAAGGTAGCTGCTCTCAGCCGATCGATCAATATTGCGGAGGCTATCGAGCGCTACAAGCTGGAGGACATGCCAACCCGCCAGAGCACGCGGCGATCCTGCCTGTCGAACCTGGCGCACATCAGCACGCGCTGGGGGAAGGTTGCGGCGGCAACGATGGTGCGCGATCTGGTTGAGGTCGAGATGTGGCTGAACGGGCTGGAGAAGCGTAGGGGCGGCCAGTTGTCCAAGAAGACGCGCCAGCACGTCAAGGCTCAGCTCCACACCCTGTTTGAGAGCATCATGCGCTGGGGAGGCCTAGACCTCCAGCGGAACCCCATCAGCCTCCTGAGGGTCAAGGGAAGGCCGCTCCCGACGCGCCAGCAGACGATTGTCTCAGTCGAGCAGTACCATCAGATCCTCACCATAGTCCCGCCCAACGTCGGCATGATGGTTCAGTTGGCGATGTATCTCGGCCTGCGCGCCTCGGAGATCCTTGGCCTGCGTTGGGAGGATATCGACCTGGACAAGGGCACTTTGACCATCAACCGCTCTGTGGTGGGCATGCATGCGGATGCGACCAAGACGGAGGCCTCTAACGATGACCTGCCATTGCATGACAGCCTGGTGGCAGCCCTGAGGGCATGGCGCGAAGAAGAGGTTGTGATCGAGGGATGGGTATTCGGGAGCCCGGTCACCAGCAGGCCCTACCATCGCGACTCGCTACAGGTTCGCCACCTGCGTCCAGCGGGCAAGCTTGCAGGGCTTCCCCGTCTAGGCTGGCACAGCTTCCGCCACACCTACCGGGCCATGATGCGAGATCTCGAGTTGCCGATGGAGGTCCAGCAGCGCCTGATGCGTCACTCTGACATCAGGACCACCAGTCAGTATGGCGGCAGGAAGATGAAGGGCCTGAAGGGACACAACGCGGCAGTTGTGGAGATGATCACGAAGGACAAGAAACAAGCTTGATGGCGAGGGTCAAATAAGGGTCACCTAACAGGAAGTCGCGAATATCCCAATAAAAACGGGCATGTATTTACGGGACAAAACGCAAAAAATCCAATGAATCGCTAACAAATGCGGGCTCATAACCCAAAGGTCGTAGGTTCAAATCCTACCCCCGCAACCAAAGTTCCTTATTATCAATGGCTTAGGAGAGTGAGTCCTGAGCCATTAGCTTTTAGGGTCAATTAGGGGACAATATACCTAAACCGTGTTCCTCGGGGGTCTACCGATGCGGTTGGTTCTACCCTGAGCGCGACGTACGGCCCAACGGCAATCCTCACAACGACACCCACGCTTCTCGTAGCCAGCAAGCGTACCGTGGACAAGCTCCTTCGTGAATCTTGCGCGGTTCTCGGAGCTTGTCTTTTGTTTATGACAGTCTCCGCAGAGTGCTACGCACTTCTCAAGCTCTGCCTGTCTCCTGTCGGATGACCATGACCAAATGGCATGATGGATTTTGGTAGATGGATCTACGTGGTCCAGCTGTAGGTTTTCGGAAGATCCGCATTCTACGCAAGTCTTGTCTGAAAACCATTCTGCTCTGCGCTTGGCCATCCATTATCTTGCATATGCACGGCGCGCTTCTATATCCTTGATTGGCATGGGTGTCCCTCCTAGGACTTTACGCGGCTGGCTTTCTCAGAGCCTTCCGCGACCATGTTTATTATACGAAATTCCATCCAACTTATCCCGTAAATCATTAAGCAGCCGAGCCAAATCCTTCCTTATCAGATGTGTCGGCCCGAGGTATTTTGCGAGGGTTTCATCTACTTCGGCAAGCTCTTGGAACGCCATGGTCTGATGGCGATGGTCTGCGGTTATAGGTACTGAACCCTCAGTGGCCGGGGTGCCGGCCAGTACGTGATCTTCGTTTTGGAGATGCATCTGTCTCGTCTCATTTCTTTTGTAATCACGCAGATACCCATAACCGCATCCTGCGATTCCTGCACTTCGCGGGTGTCGCCTTCGCTGAAGATGTCGTCTAGGTGGTTTGGGTGGGTGTGGATTGTGCCGAGCAATTCGAGGTTGTATTCCTTGGCCTCGTCTTCGTGGCTGTCAAGGTCTTCTTCCTCGTATTGGACTTGTGTTGGGCTGGCGTATTTAGCGGGCACACCCATGAACGCAAATATGTGGACCTCATCCCCTACATATCGCCCCCAGAGGGCCTCCATCATCTCGTTTGGGTATTTGGCGATCGCTCTACGCCGGAAGGCTTGTTCTGCCCTCCGGTCGACAATGACGCGCAGCATCAGGCGAACCGCTTCTCATAAAACCCGCGATCATACCAAGGCATCCATTCCACGTTGAAGCGGGTGACAATTCCCTGCTCGCTCTGGTTCAGGTTGATGATCAGATAGCCGACATGGGCCTGCAGTTTCTTCTTCCGCATGAACATGGTCTGGTCACAGGTACAGCCGGTCTGAACGGTATGGACCTCGCGGGGATAGCCGTAATTGAACTTATGGTAATGCCCCGCCAGCTCTATCTGTGGCTTCTCGCCGCCCTGGTAGCTCTCCACGCGCTTCTGATCGGTGTAGCTGATGGCGTAGGAAGATCCCCCGCCTGGGTGAACCACGCGCATGCAGGCTGATCCTGAGCCGTACTGGAGCTTTATGTCAGCCTCTCCATAGCCCAGATACTTCAGATCGTGGCGCCCCTGCTCTTCGGCCCTGAGTTGGAGGTATCGGCCGATCTCGATTCCTTCGCGCTGCTGGTACCATCCTTCGTGATCGTCGCCAGCAATGTAGTGCGTGGTTATGCCCTTCCGCTGGGGGAAGTTGTCGATCATATAGTTGATCTGGTTATCCATGCCTGGCGCTGTGACCAGTTCGGTCTTGTTGAAGCGAGCTTCGCCGTCGATCCAGTTTCCAGTATTGAAGACTTCCGTGATGCCTTCACGCTCAAAATGGTCGTAAGCGGCGTTTAGAACATCGAGCCGGGAATGCTTATTGCAGAGATGGTTATCTCCCGTTACGCCGAATCTGCGCGCGCCGGTTGTGGCCTTGATCACAGATTCGCCCGGCTCAATATGAATACTGTCTTTGAGGTCGTACTTGCCGTGGAGCTCCAGCAGCATGGCTCCGCGTGCCTTCATCTGGTCGATGGCCTCACGCACGCGCTTCGGGCTGCAATCCAGGGCATCGGCAATCTCTGCCTCAGACATGGGCTGCTTTCTCAAAAGCCTGCGAATTGAATCGTGGGCCAAGGGCTCAACTTCTTCCCTGGCTCTGATCGGGGTAATCAGCCCCTGTTTGATCTTGCTGACGGAACCGGCGCCCAGACCTGTAACAAAGGCAATCCTGTCTCTGGTTAGCTTTCCTTCGGCGAGTAGATCCTTAACCTGCTGCACTTTCTCGGCAGATAACGTAGACAAGGGGAACTCCTCGTATTCAGTTTTGGTGGAACAGAAAATGCCCCCCAGAACGAGGGGCCCAGAGATTACATCGACCAGTGGCAGCCCGAAACAGCTCCCGGATTGGCGACAACGATAGGAGTCACACTGGCGTTATTGGCGATTGTGATGGCAGTGGTGAGGCCATTGATGGGCTGCGAGGCAGAGAAACCTACAACCGTGACCACCTGCGCTGCCTGTGGGTTGTTGATAGAAATCGAAGAGTCCGTCAGGCCGCTGCAATCCGGGAGGGTGATAGCAGAGGTGGCCGCCAGCGTTCCCATTTCTACGGCACGATCTGCCCATGTAAGTCCGGTAGTGGCAGTCAGGACGCGTGGAGAGCCGACAGAATATTGGGATTTAATGTAGTTGGTCAGGGCCGAATTCATTGCCGCGACCGAACCATACCCGCTTAGGGATGCGCCCTGAATGGGTCCGCACGTACCAGCACCCGGGCCTACGAGGTGAGTCCTGTCACCCTGGAAGCACAGGTTGTTGTTGGCCGCACCATCGGCTCCCAATGGCGGGAAGTTGGCATAGTCCATCAGATAATCGAATCCCGCCTGCTTGTAGTTGGCGCGCTCAAGTATGCCAAGCGAATTCTTCCGAGCGTCCAGGGTAGCGTTGGCGATCATCGTTGCGAGAACCGGAATACCGCCATACTTCTTGATGTTGGCAGCGCAGACCCCCAGATACTGCATGATGAGTGCGTCTGTTACTCCAGACTGCGCTGTATCGTTGATCCCTCCCCAAACATGGACAATCGTATTTCCAGGAACGATATTGCCCAGCCAGCGAGTGTAGGAGTTGTAGCACATGTCATTGGTCTGCATCGATCCAATGCCCCAGTTGGTAATCGTGGGCGAGTAGTTCAAGGCAAGCGTCGTGGTCCACTGCGCTGAACCCTGCAGGCTGGCGGTGAGAGAATCTCCCACATAAACAAGCTGAGGAGTCACCGCATTTGTGAATATTGGATAGCGCGGGAAGGATCCACGAGCGGCCAGCTTTTGCCTGACATATTCAGAAACCTGCTGCATCTCGGGAACTGTGAGCTCCACGTTATAGGGAATGGCGTAGGTAATAACGGCACGAAGCGCGGGACCACCTACTGGGCCTCCAAAGTTATAAGTCCCACCTATGATCGCGCTCCCTGGACCGGTGCCAAAGCGGGTCTTATAGTTTGCGATGGCCTGACCGTCTACCATTACGGTGTCGGTGGTGCTTGCGTCGAGCGCATAGCCGTATACGTGGCAGCCGTCATAGAATCCAGCATCGGCGGTAATCTGGCCGTTGCTGATGCGATAGACGACCGGCTTGAAGGAAGTAACGGCAATCGAGGGATTGGTAGCAGTGAAGAAATTCACCCCTCCCGTTCCGCCGCCGGGCCCAAACAGAATCGGCGTATTGCCAATCTGCCCGCCTGTTGAAATTCCGGTAGTCTGCCCAATTGTGGGATTGCAGACGCCTATGATCATGGTTTTGAAGTCAGAGAATGGCGTGGTTGCAAACTGAGGGGTAACCGTGCCACTGATGATCCCTGAATTCTGGAATGAGACGCCGTAGGTCAGCCATGTTGGGGAGTTTGCACCACCAGCGAAGGTCGCGTTCCTGCCGTTTCCGCTGACATCGGTGATGGTCGTACCAGTTCCATCATTGAAGGGATATTCCGCAATCAAGTCATGGGTGACAGGGTTGCTCGCGCCACTTCCACTGCCGCCGCCGCACTGCCATCCAGCCAGGCTAAATTGGCGAGTACCACCTGTAGCACTGCAGACCGTGCCGGTGTTGAAATAGGTCGATCCGATAGCAGAAGAACCCACTTCAATATCGGCATAGCCAAAGGAATTAGGGCCGGATTGAAAGCGGGGTTCAGCAAGGCCCGCAGAAAGGACGGTGGTCAAATTGGCCGTAGCCGTAGTTACTCCAGTGATGACCGAGGGCGATACCGAAGCATTAGGCTGAATCGTGAAGGTCCAAGTCGCGCCGGCTTGGTCGACACTGGCAGTGTTGAGCATCGTCGCACTCAGAACTCCCGAGGTAGAGCAGGAACCCGAGGCGAGAAGTTGCGAGTCGGGTACGGGGGCCTTTCCAACGGTAGGCGGAGTGGTGCTATTCAGGGTTGCAGACCATGTGCAGTTAGACCAGACGGACCCATCACCATCTGTCAAAGTCGCCGTGACAGCGGTGGTACTCGCGGACGCGCTGATGCTAGCCAAGCAGAGCAAGGCAATAAGCAGTTTCATTGTTTCTCCTTTAATTTGTTTGGCTTAGTGAGTTACTAGGCATTCAACGAATCCACCAGCCGCAGCTGTAGCCGTAGGGTTGACCTCAAGTACTTGGAAGGTGGTAGTAGTTCGGAAGGAGGTCCCTCCGATCGTGCTGGCGCCGCCTGAAAGATCCCGAACAGAGCAGCCCAGAACGAAGTAACTGGTGTTGGGCTCTGCGACGGGCAAGGTAATGGTGTCAGTGCAGAAGGAGTTCGCCGCAGGGTGGCAACTGGAACCAAGTCCTGCTACCTGCATTCCTACGCCATTAGTGATTGAGGTGAGCTGTACGGGAACGGCGAAGATGTGCGGGTCGGAGTTTCCATTGTTCCATCTTTCGCGGATGAAGTTGTTGGCGTTGTTGACGACTCGCCCACCCTGCGGACCGTTTACCACATCCACCCTGCCGTCGCCGCTATCCTCAAGTCCGCCATAGTTATTACCGGGGAATCCAGTATGGGCAACACTGACAGAGGAGTGGACTGTCATCTGCTGAGCCAGATAGTCAAGGACCGGCTTGAAAGCTGCCATGTAGTAGGAATCAAATCCAACCGGGCTGGGGTGGTGATAGCCATCTCCGCCATAAGAAAAGGGATTGGTATCGAAATCTCCCGCTGCGTTATAGGTCGGCGGAACCTGCGTCCCCATCATGGATTGAATGCCTACGATTGGGGTGAAGTATTGCGTAGGATTGCCATAGTAGATGTATTCGTTGCTGATGTTGCCGGGACCAGACTGAATCCCCACTGCGACCTGCCCTCCCGCTAGTTGAAAATAGTCATAGGCGCTGATGACGTGATTGGTCGTGTTGCACCACACGTCATGATGTGCGCCGCTCACCTGGACGGTGAGGACCAAAGGAACTGCGGTGGGTATCGTGCATACTCCGGAAGTGATTACAGTTTGCGGGACGCCGTTGGAGTAATACAGGGTGATTGACCAAATGGTGTTAGAGCCTGAAATAGCGCTGGAGGTCTGCACCTTGTAGCCGAACTGCAACCCTCCCAATGCTGCGGATGTCATGCGATACCAGATCGATGGGACACTGACTCCCGCCTGGGTTTGACCGAAGCTGGCGCTGAGAACGAAATCAGTAGCATTCCGTGTTCTCTGCACCATTCCTCCATTGGTTCCGGCGGGGGTGGGGTAGGTGATCGTGGAAGCAAGTCCGCTCCCGGAAAGGGCCGGGAAGTCGGACGCATTCGCTCCCACGGCCACCGCCCATCCGCTTGCGTGGTAGTTCAGGAAAGAATGCTCCACCTGAAAATGACGCCTGCCGGGATCAATCCCATAGGCCAGAACGTTGTAATACCTGTCCGCGTCCGCCAGCAGCAGGTTGTTCTGGGCTGCGATGCCCCGAGTGGCTTCGTTCAATCCTTCAAAGATGTTGGGGTCTTGAAGGCCAAGGGTGGAATCCCAATTCGGATTCGGTGGCATATCGGTGGTAAGGATGACGGTCGGAGGAATGATCTTGATGGCGCGGACGAAGTTGATGGCACTCTGAAGTGCGGGAATATAACCCTGCGTCCCCGAGGAGTACTCGTTCTCTACGAATCCCAGCACGACGATATCCGGCTGGGTCGTCGTTAATTCCTGCATCCAGTTGTTGCCCGGCGTGCAACCGTTGGTCCATTGGAAGTAGGGGGGGCCGGTAAGGAAACCGCTATTGAAGGTCTGCTGGAGATACCAGTTGCCGGGAGTTGAGCGGAAGAAGTGATTTGCCGCTGGGGTGGTATTGCAGATATAGGTGGCGTCTATAAAGTTCTGTACAGAAGACCCGCCGATGGAGAGATTGATAAAGGTGAACTGTGTATCGGGGAACTTGCGCTGCATGGCTGCAAACAGGGCGGCGGTATAGCCGTCATTCGGGGCCACCGCCGCAACGTTCTCATGGATGGAGTTACCGACGACAGCAACGACGCAATGTTCCGTCTGTACGCACCGCTGCGCTCCGATCGTGTCTCCCCCCGCTGCTGCACCATCCGTGGCCGGAAGGCTAATCATCTGGGCAAGAGAGACGTCATGGTTCAGGGGCCGGTGATCGTCAACAGGGATGCCGGTAAACTTCTTATAGCTTGAGGTGGAAATTCCGCTCAGCGATATGTTGGCCGCGGGATAGGCCATCTCTCCTGCCGCTAGCGTTCCAGGTACATCCACTTCCCCCCCTGCACCTTGCGCAGAAGTTACCGCGGCCTGAATTGAAGCAAATCCGAAGCCGGGTACATTGGAGCCATTGATGCTGCTTACCCCTAAGGTCGTGCCTGCCGGCTGCTGGATGTTCTGTGCGCCTGCGGGAGCCTGCACAATGCAGTTACCTGTACCGCAACCAATGCCGCCCGGACCTTGTGGGCCTACGGGAGAGTCAAGGGAGAGGGCATAGGTTCCTACCGGAGTACCTACAGCAGTATTGACGCTGAACTTGTAGATGCCCGCGGCAATCCAGAACTGAAATCGCCCCTGATTGTCAGACTGCAACGGCTGAGGAATTAAGTGACCCGGAGCTAGATCTTGGTTGGTATAGATAGGAACCGTAGTTGTGCAGGGAGTAGTTAGATTCCCGTCATACACACACACCGAAACGGTACTAAAGGGGAGAGTAAGAACCGGAGCTTGGGCGCCAACGGAAACGTTCTTCGCAGACGTGACATTGTAGCTATTGAAAAATACCCCCTGCCCATAGGCGCACGAGGTTATTACCGCCATGAGCAGTAGAAGTGTCTTCTTCAAGCGGAGGCTCCTTAAATGAAAAACCCCCGCAGGAGCGAGGGATGTTTAAGTAATTAAATTTAAAGGACTTACTAGTTACCCGAAAGTTGTACTAAATAATTGTTGACGGGTAAGTTAGGTCAACCTAGATTCGTACATGGTTGGGAGGAGCCCGGCAAGGCTCACTCCCATAAAGACCTAGGAGGGTCACCCATGTACACCGTCAAGTTTATCTCAACTATGCGTCTTTTTCTTGCAGCAATTCTCTGCCTTTCTCTCGTCGGATGCGGTTCGGGACCAGGTAAGTCGAACTTCTCCGCGCCACCATCCAACACCACACCGCCGCCATCAACACCGCCGCCCACAGCTAACACCGAAGTAGTATTCATCGGCGATTCCGTGACTGACCTTTGGCGCAATCAAGCAGCATTTCAGGCGCATACCAACTGGACAGACAAAGGAATCAGTGGCCAAGGCTCGCAGGCTATTGCTATGCGCTTTCAGGCTGACGTTGTCGATCTGCATCCCGACGAAGTGCACATCATCGCGGGAACGAATGACCTTCAAGCTAGCTGGACTCTATGTCCAACACCCGGACCCGATGATGCCACGCCAACTACACCGCCAATCACTATTGATTCAGCGAATACCTGCGCAAACATGACCTATATGGTCGAGACTGCAAAGCGAAACAACATCAAGGTAATCATTGGAACAATTCCGCCTTGGGGCTGTGCTTCAGATCCTGCCTGCGGTTTTGCTGCCGGGGATCAGTCGCAGGGACGACTTGAGCGCATCAACACACTCAATACTTGGCTGAAGGCGTTTGCGATTAAGGAAGGCGTTACCCTGATTGACTACCATGCAGCCCTTTTTGATCCCATCAGCTCACGCTATACCGATGGACTTACTACCGATGGAGTGCATCCAGATGCATCAGGTTATGCAGTTATGCAGCCCCTGGTTGAGGGAAAACTTCAGCAATTGCAATAAAACCGTAGGCAAGTGCCCTATAGATGGAATAATCTGTGATTCAAGGTATTTATGCTTAGGTTCTTTGGATCGATCATCGCCGCAATTTGCATAATGTTCTTACTCTCTGCCTCTCTTGGAGGATCAGCGGAGATGATCGGATACATGGGCGTATTACTTTGGCTTGCTGCGGTCATTGGAGGAGGAAACTCCTATACGGGAACTGGCAAGTGGAGCGATTCTCCCAATGCCTCTTCCGATACCGGGGACGACCTTTCCTCCTTCGAATAGAGCCTTTGCGGCACCAGTCTTTACCGGAACGGAGTCCAAGATAAGGGGGGCTGCGGCAATGAATGGATTATGGGTAGCAGCACCTAAAACTCCCCCTATTCCTATTTCTCCCAAGTTTCTGGCGATTCCAGATAGAGGGGATTGTCCTGTTGCAGCCCTTTCAGCCGCTCTTCCTTCAAGCTTGCTTGTACCCTGATAAATCTTGTTTAGCCGCGACGTTTCGGGAACGGCGTCTGTAAGTAATCCACCCAACCGCCCCACTGTCTCCTGCCTAACCTTGTTCAGGTCGTACATTGTTGGATCATTCCAGCGGGTGTTTTGGGATATGGGTTGTTTCATCTCCGAGAACAATTCGGAAGGCGTGAATCCTCCTCGGTTAGAAGCGTTATATACAGGCTGAGTCAGGTTGCTTTCGAAATCATTCAACGCTGCCGGAGAACCGATACCACCCGGAGCATTTTGGATGTTTCTCAGTTTAGTGATGGGCTCTTGCACGGCATTCATTACGTCGCTTGCGGGGATAATAGCCGTTGAGTTGCTATAGGCATCCCCCAGCTTGGCGCCGGTATCAGACTTTATCCTGCCGGCCGACTCGCCAAGACCTCTAAGATTAAGAACTGGTCCTCCTCCTCCCTCGAGATATGCCCGTCCCGGTTCAGCACCACGAGCCACATCCTTCTTCAGTAGGCCAGCCGTGCGGTCTATCAACTTTCCGCCTGCGGCCTTCATGTTCTCGCCAAGGGGAACAGCGAGCTTAGGAGCGGCATGCATTGCCCCGCCCATGGCTCCCGCCGTAATGGTATCTCCAATAGCATTCGCAATGCCGGTGCTGTTTGGGTTATCTCGGATGTCAGAGATCAAGTCGCCAGCTTTACCTGGATCAGACCATCCTGCCCCTGTAAGAATAGAGCTGGGATTGAGAATGGGATTAACAAGCCCCTTGGCGTTGTCTCCTAAGCGATTGAGCACCTTTCCGCCGAAGGTTGGGCCTGGCTCCTTCAGGTTGGCCGCAGGATGAGCAGCAACACCCGGAAGGTCTACTCCAGCAGGAAGACCGGCAGGACGATCAGGGCTAGACGGTGCATCGAGACTATAGCCAGCCGGAAGCTTAGGAGCTTGCGCGGGCTGATCGACGGTATAACCCTTGGGTAGCGGCATTACTTGATTTCCTTTCCGGTCTGCGTGTCGAACCAAGTAGCGCCGTTATCGTTAGAGCCGATTTTGTGACCACCGGGGCCACTAGCTGTTTGCTTGTATTTGTTCCCTCCGCCTGAGGGCAATGCATTGCCTTGGTGCTTTACCTTTACGCCACCAGATACGCCAGTCATGCCAGGCGCAAGACGCTTGAGAACTTCGTCCTGCTGGTCAAGCTTGCTGAGTGCCATGGCGTTGTTGTCTCCGGCAGAAGGTACGACATCCAGAATGCGCTGAGCCCCCGCCTCTGAAGCTGTACCTCCGGTAGTAGAGCGGAGAATGCCAGCCTGCTCATGAAGCTGCCGCACGGAGTTGATAGCCGTTACGGCAGCAGGAGAAAGTCCGTTCGTTACAATCTTGCCGTTGATGACCTTGCCAATTGTGGAGTGCGGGTCAGACATCGCAGCTACGATCCGAGGATCAGAGAGCGAGCCGCCTTCGTTGAAGAACTGAGTAAGCGCGTTGCGGGTATGTCCTACCGAGCCAGAGAGGTCATTGAACGAGCCGACGTTCTTCTGCTGAGTGATGGCGTGCGGAGCGAACTTGGCGCCTACAGTAGTCATCTGGCCATCGTCGCCGGCTATCTGAGCGGATCCAGGTAGAGCGTTGCCTGCATTGTCGGTGCCATAGAGCGCCGCGTTCGTGTTCTGCCTGCGGAGGTCTAGGCCTTGCGCTCTGAGCCCGAGGCTGGACATTGAAACATTAAGGCGCTGGTCTACCTGTGCCATCTTGCGCTGCGCTTCTACGTATTCAGGAGTTCCGGGGATGTAATGATTCTGCTGAATCTCGGCTACGATCTTGTTCTTGTCAGCCGTAGCTTGGTGCATGGCGGAAAGGGCCTGGCGATCATGGAAGGCCTGCGACTCGTAATCGTCCTGGAAGGAAGGAATGCCATTCTCGTCATACACGACCTTTTGACCATGTGCCGCCGCCGCCTGGTTGACCCTTTCCCGAACCGCAGTCTCCTTCTGATCAATCTTTGACTGCTCGATCTGCGGACGCTGGTTGAGGTAGTTGGTATTCGCTTCAGTCTGACCTTCCTGCGCTATTGCCTGTTGATTCTGCAGAGCATTATTGATGCCACGCTGCTCGATTCCCTGCAGGTACTGGTTATGCATCCCTGTTCCCGGAGTTAGCGCAGCCGCACCCGGGGCAATGATAGATTCAGCAACTTCGCCAGTCCTAGCCAATCCGCGCAGGAAGGGATTCTTGATCTGAGAAATACCAGACCCTTCTGTCTGCAGTTCCCCTAGCCGTTTCTGATGACCAAGAAGGCTGTTGGTTGTGTTCTGCACTGCCGGATCTGGAGTCTTGAGCACACTCAGAGCCGGAGACGCGGGGATGACGGGAGGAGGAGCCATCGGAGTAGGAGTTACAGCGGCAACCTGCTGTGGCATCTGTGCCGCAAAAATATCAGGAACGGCAAGGCGCTTAAGCAGAGTCGCATTTGCAATGAGAGGATTCGGATCTGCCATTTATACCCCCTGCTGCGGCTTGAGCGCATTGATGGTGCTCAGCGTGTTCTGCAGCCATCCGTTCTGGTTGGACTGGTTCTGGGTCTGGAGGGAGTTGTTCGATAGGCCAAGGGCATTCTCACCTGCACCCACGTTGGTCTGATACATGTTCTCAAGCCCTGCAATGCCCTGCTGCTGCTGCTGTGCCCTGAGAAGCGCGTCCTTGTTCTGCACGCCTAAGGCTGCATCAGAGAGAGCCGCTGTCGCATCATGGCCCGCCTGAGCCGCTGCAGGGGCATAAGCACCCGCGTTATTGGTACGAGCAGCCGCAAGATTAGCCGCACCGACAGTGCCAGCCGCCGCTCCACCTGCAGACTGCAAGGCCGCCGTGTTCATGTTGTTGACGGTCTGCTGGCCGAAGCCGGTTGGATTGGTGGCCATTTGATTGAGGGTCGGGGTTAGGACGTTAGAATTGGCATTCGCCTGATTGTTGTAGCTGCTCTGGAGAGCCTGCCCGGTTTTGCTGTTTGTTGCCGCTGCTGCGCTAGTATCTCTCGCCAAAGCAAGCCTCCTAAAGGTACTTACAGAAATGTTGCCAGCGCCCGGGTACCCACCCGAAAGTACGCTGTAATCTTTTGCCGAATGACTTCACAATCTCTGGCGGGATGAACGCCAACACATCCGTATAGCCGCGATCCAGAAGGAACTTGTGCATCTCCTCATGGAGTGCGGCGAAGTGAGCCATCCTCCACCGCGGAGTGCGGTAGTTGGGATCCCCGAGGAAGTACATCTCTACCGTCTTGCGGGCTGCGATCGCCTGTATCGGTGAGTCGTTCTCATCCGTGCTAACTAGAACGCCTTCGAACCGGCCGAGGTCGGGAAACTCGTAGTCGAAACCCTGTGCTTTATGAATAGCTCTGAGGATCGGCTCATCTGATGCGCGGTACGGTCTGACCATTACTTCCTTACCGGAGGAGTTGGACTATTGCGATAGAGCCCACTGAACCCTTGGCGCTGACTCATAGGGGGGCCGGGATAAGATCCACTTCCTACGGCCTGGGGTGTTGCTCCTCCGTGGTAGACAGCAGATGACGTAGTAGAAGGGTGGTAGTTGCTGTGGGCGCGCCAGTAGTAAGTACCAGCACCAAGGTTGGCTCTGTGATTCTGCGAGGTTCCGAGGTCGATAGAGTGGGCATTCTGGAAGTCCGGTGTCTGCGAGTATTCAGCTGTGTAGCTCAGTCCCGCATAGGCTGGGGAGTTGTCTGTGATTTGCACGTCATGGATGCCCCCCGCCGCCGTTACCGTCAGATTGCTGATCGGTGCCGGTGCGGCTACTTGAGCTCCAGTGGGATCGATGTTGGCCTGGTCGGCAACGCGGTTGATTGCGTCGGAGATTGCCTGCAGGGCTTGAGCGCTGTACTTGTTGTCCTGCCGTATATTCCCGATGTTCTGAATCGTGAATCTTGCCATTTAGCGAACTCCAGAGATGGGAGCGTTTGGATCCGGGGAATACATTACCGCTGCATTGTCGAGGCTGAACTGAACCCCAGGCTGCCCCAGCTTCAGGAACAGGAGGCGTCCAGTGGTATTGATGGGCCACTCTGCGACGATGTCCTGCAGCGCTGCCAGATCCTGAGCCCTTAGTGTTTTTGTCAGAGTTGAAAGGTCCTTTGCATATAGGAAGGGCGTCATAGTTCCCGTCCCTGAAATCTGCAGCGCCATATAGTCATAGAGCTTGCGCAACATCGAAGATCCGACAGGAGGGAATGTGTAATATCCCCCGATTGGTCCCATATCGCTGTCATCCGTGCCCGCATTCGCGCTGAGTGAATAGAAACTATCCCCAAACAGGAACAGCGGGCCGGTAGAGGAATCAGATATCCAATTGAGAGGCCGATTCCATGGGCACCACTTGCCCGGGCCGCCCAAGTCCACTTCGTGATAGCTGTACACCAGCATCGACTTCACGCCATTGTTACCTGTTACGCCGAAATAGACTCTTTCAAGGTCCGGATCATCGAAAACAGTGCTGACGGAGGCGATATTTCTCCATGTTGGGTTGATGATCGCCGAAACCTTCTGCGGAATCGCTCCAGCGAACCAGAAGGCTCCTAATTCCCCGCCCCATGCAGCCCAGCCCTTGCCTGTAACTACTGAGTTAGCATTGAAGGTGCCGCATTTATCCGAGACCTGCAGTGGATCCCACGAGGAGGGCTCAGAGTTTCCGATTTGCTGCACGGAATAAAGGCGTTTTGCCGTGATGAAGAATAAAGACTCCTGCAGAACAAAGATTGCCCGCAGCTCTGAAGGGTCGTCGTTCGGGCCTACGTTCCCAGTCAATGCATCGTAGGCTTCAGGATTCTTGAGATAAGCTCCTCGCGCAATAGGATTACGGTTCGGGTTGTCCGCAAAGATCAATTGCATGTCGCGGACGGTGGCGCCGGCGAGCGTAACCGTAAGGGTAAGATCATCCGGGATGGTCGCGGGCATTGTCTGAGAGAACGACCCCGTAACGTAGCCGTTGCCTGTAATTGTTGCCACCGAAGTAAATGAAGTGCTGGCCGAGCTGAGATTCGCCGTAACCGTACCGCCATTCAGCCATGCGCGAAAGGAGTAGTTCAGGTTCTGCTGGATGATCGCATCGCCGCGTAGTGTCGTATCTGCAGGCTGAGACATCGACCCCGTACCTTGAAGCACTGGCATAATTCCCAACTGGGACACAGTAAGGACCCCGGTAAAGTCTCCCCATCCCAACGGCACGACAGAGCCGAACAGATGACCTCCCGCCATGTCCATATTTAGGAAGCCGATGACGGTGTTCTTCTCGCCCTTCCAGAAGAGGCGGTCGAAATACCAATTAACTCCATTTGGAAGGTTCAGTGCCACTTGCTGAAACAGATTGTTTCCTGGTACGTCGATTCGCGTAGCCGCGGCAGAAAGTAAGGTCGTGTCCGAGAAGTCGATGACCACCGAGGTAGAAGTGTTGTCGTTGACTACCGTAGAGGTGGAAATCTGCTGGCCGTTTACCTGCGCAGGTACTAGCAGGATTGCGAATGCGCTTCCATTGGCCCCGGTAAAAGAAAGGATTCTTCCGGTTACGTTCGCAGGTCCGATCGCAAGGTCATCTACCTTCACGTACTGCCCGCCTGACGCTGTAAAGCGAACCGACGGAGACGGAGACGTGATAAACCCGGTGTCTGTGATGAAATGCTGACAGATGAGATGATCTCCCGCAGCCATCTGCCCGGTAGGGGTAACGGTGCCGGTTACGCTTTCGATGGAAGAATCTGGTCCGAGCTGGCGGTAAGTGAATGACGTGGTAGACAGAACCGATTCGACGTAGAAGATTCCATCCCAGTCAAACGAGAGAAAGCCTGTATTCCACGTGCTGCTAACGAAGTTCAGCGGGCAGATAAACGTTGTAGGGGTAGGCGTGGCCTGAATATTGAACAGCTGTCCGGAATCGAAGGGCCATGGAAGGAATACGGCCCCGGTAAGGCCGCTTCCGTCTCCACCATTGTTGGTGAAGGTAAAAGTAGTAGGCGAGGGGACGGTGTCGACAATAGCCGGACCAAACCCGTCAGAGTTCAGCTCTACACTGATAGACGTTCCGGGGGTCAGGTCGTGCGGAGCTGACATCGTGATAGTTACAACGGTAGCGACTCGGGCCCAGCTAACAAACGAAACTCCAGGAACGATTGACTGCACGCCCGAGATGGATATCGAATTCCCCGGAACAAGGCCATGCGGGGCGGGAGTTGTAATCGTGGCAACTCCGGGAAGGATGTCATTGTCGATGACGATCGATGTTATGTTCTGGATGGCAGCATCGAGGCCTGCGATTGTTGCCTGATAGCCCTTTTGCAGGCTGTGCGGCTGGTAGGTTACGAGGGTTACTTCGTTGGAAACACGCGATGCCGTAAAAATTCCCGAGACGGGGAGAGAGACGTTAGAAACTGTAGGCGCAGCGCCCGGCCCCCCCTGACTCACGCGGTAAAGCTTACGCCCATCCCATTGCCGCGGAGCATCGATTCCCTGCCCATCCTGACCGAAGAAAGACATATACTCTCTTCCATAGGCCGTTACTGACGATACAGAGCTTCCTGCTGCGACTTGATCTATTTTGGTAGGGAATCCATGGTCGTAGACATAGAGCGCTCCTGTAGCGTCCAGAGCAAGAATCTGGGTGGTTCCATTCTTCGCAGTAAATTCTTTACGCCATACAGCCCCATTCGGAAGGGCCTGCTGAACCACGAATGGGTTTCGTGTCGCCATTCCCCCCACAGAGAAAGTTAGGTCTGAGCAGTCGGGAGAGTATTCCGGAGACAGCTTGGATGCGGTGGTATCCGTGCGCAGGCCGAGGAACTGTGTAAAGCCCTGCTGAGTTACACCCAAGGCGATCTCCGTCCACGTCTGAACCCGTAGCCCTGCCGGCGTGTCTGGGTCTGGTTCGCTCTCTTTGCTGACTTGTTGGCGATGATCTGGATGTACTTGTCTCTCTCGCCCTGCAGGTAAGGCGTATTGGCCGCTCCACGAATAGCAGCAAACTCTGCGGCGATCATGTAGGCCAGCAACTTTCCTGCACGTGCAAACCAGATAACCGGTGGCGGCTGTTCGCCCGTTGGCTGAATTAGCAATGGAATCGAAGGGATGTAGCGGAAGCGAATATCCTGCTGCGTAAACGTGCTGCCGAGGAAGTAAACGCTGTTCTGCCGAAACTCCCACCGCTGGTACCACTGCTGAGCGCCGTAAGTGAAGCCAGCCTCCATGCCGCCAAGCTTCTGAGACATGATCTGGAATGGGAAGTTGATCCCGTTGGGGCGCTGCCAGATCGTAAGAGGCTCGAGTAAGTCCGGAGGAAGCGTAGGGGATTCGAACGTATTGCCGTTAGAGTCCTGAAATCCGTCATACCCAAGCCTGCAGGTAGCATTTGGGTCAGTAGAGCCAGAGCTTACCGGAAGCGTAAGAACAGCTTCAGCATAGGCCGAAGACTCTACGTTGGTGTCCTCGAGCTGGTCTGCAAGGTTGTCATAGCAGAGATTAAGCAGGATCCACGTGTAGGGTTCCGAATCAGCCAAGATCTGGCCCGATAGCCCACCTTGCGCATCGTTCAAGAGGACGCGAGCAAAGTTGAGGATATCTTCTGTGTTCCAAAAGATAGCGCTACCCGGACCAGCATCGACGAGAGGCATTTACTTGGCTCCCGAGATCTTCTGCTTGAGGGCCTCGTATGCGACCATGTTAATAATCTCGTGGCAGGAACCGCACTTCGGAGCCTCAGGACGAACAGGCGACGAGCAGAACGGGCAGACAGTCATCTCTGCAGCCTCGCTCAACCACGGCTTCTTTGCCTTCAGGAATCTTGCTGCACGGAAATATTTGTCGTCGTAAACGCTCTCGCGCTCTTCGGGGCGAGGAGACGCGTAGAACTTATCTGCCTGTGTGAGAAGTTTCTCGAGGTAAGGGATAAGATTCCTCTTAGCCTCCGAAAGCTCCTGCTTTGTCGGAGTCTCGTTTTGCGAGGCGAAGATTCCCAAGCGGATCAGGTTCTCAAGGGGCCTGTTCTCGCCAAGGATCGCAGCAACAATATCGGATCCAGGTACTGCCCGCGAGCGATACTCCGCGCCATCAGTGAAGTGGGGGTAAATCTCCTCGTACGTTCCCGGAATAGCCTGCGGAGCCCTAACGTAAGCATCACCTTCTGGGCAAGAGGGGATATACCAGAGACCACACGTGCCGAGGTTGATAGTCGCTTCACTCGAGTAGATGTTGAAGATGTAGTGCGGCTCTCCTGTAAGCGTGCGCGGATCGATACGGTCATACTTTACGTTTCCCTGGTTGACCAGCCTCTGAGCCTGCATCGCTTCGTGCGAGATGACAACGGACATGACTACTCCTTAATTGATAAGCTTTCCGCCCGACTTCGGCAGTCGTGAATAATCCTTGTGCGAAATGCGGCCAAGACGTTCTTGATCGCGCTCAAAGTCTTCGGGGGTGCGGAAGTTGTTCTTAGGGCCGCTTGCTCCCTGCTGTATGCGTCCCATTGCCGCAGAGTCGAAGGACTCTACGATGGAGTTAGCTACTTCCTCACGCTTAATCCGTGCTACCTCTTCAAGGTTTTCGCGGATCGCCGCGGCACGCTGTTCGATGGGAAGATGTTTCGAAGCTTCAATGCCTTTAGACAGGATGCGGATGTTCTCTTCCGAGGGCGTCCAGTCATTCGGGAAGTTCATGGAGAAGAAGTAGAGTCCACGGCTGGGGTACTCGCCGTTGAGTTGTTCAATGATTTCGCTCCAGTGAGAGCGGGGTCCTGCGGCCTTTTCTGCCGATAGCCATGTTTCGAGAATCCAGCATGGATCGAGATATGTGTATTCCGGAACCTCTTCGCCTGCGAACCAGATGGTCTTTCGCTCTGACCAGATCAGGCGATACATCGGCTCATTGAAGGGGTTCTGTCCGAACGTGCCGAGAATGTTATCGATATATTCCGGGGTGGATTTTCCGTCACGAAGACGCATTTGCATCAATCCTTTTTAGGAAAGCTTTAGGTAAAAAGTAAGGGGCTAACTCGTCAGCTAACCCCTTTGTTTTATTAGAGTCCTGCGGGGATGGTCAGGCCGGTAATGGCAGATTCTTGTGCCGGGTTGATGCAGAACACGTCTGCTTCAATTGCCCAGTACTTGAGGTTAGAAGCCACAACCGAACCGTCCGTGGTCGAGATGACCGGGAAGACAGTCTGCGAGGATCCGGGAGGCGAGTACGGTCCGAGCTCCTTGGTTGTTGCCATGCCCCAGTTCTTGATGAGCATGGAATCAACGCGGGTCGGATCGCCGTGCAGCTGTGTAATGAGCTCACGTCCTGCCATCGTGTCGGGAGTGGTAGGCGGCAGACCATCGAAGGTCTTGAGGCCCTGGCCGCTCTGCGGACGGAAGATCTGAGAGATCGTGGTTCCCGCCGCTTCCCATGCCGCAGCCTGCTCAACGCCCACAATGAACTTGAGGGAATTCAGCAGCTTGGTGTTGTTGGTGCCGATCTTGCGAATCGACAGCTGGAGGATGGTGCGAACCATGACCGGGGTTAGAGCTCCACCTGCGGCAACTGCCGAGATGTTGAGCTGTCCAGGATAGGTAGCGCGGTTGAGGGTAAGCACCGTGCCGGTATTCGCAGAGACGTGATAGTCGTACAGCGAAGACAGCGAGGAGCCAGCAGTACCCGGCGAACCGTCCACCATGATCAGGTCACCAACTGCCGTACCTGCCGGAGCAGCAGCGGCAAGGGTGATCTGCTTGTTGTTCGCATCGACTGCGGCAACGGTAGAAGGAGTGGCCGAACGAACTGCGCCACCAAGCGAGGGATAGAAGAGAACATCCTGCCCGATGTAGAAGTTGTTGGCGTTGGCGACGGTGATGACCGGGCTGGCGATGACCGAGATCACGCCGAGAGTGCCGGAGGGAGAGAAGAAGAGAGCATCAAGAAACTGCTTGAAGTTCTCCATCTGCTGCGCCTGCTCAAGGGCGGTCAGTGAAGCAATCGCCTTCTCGCCGGAGTTGGTACCCCAGTAAGCTTCGGTCGTGGACTCGAGAGCCCATAGAATGCCCTTCGTGGATACAAATCCGGGGACGGTGTTGATCGAACCACCGCGACCGAGAGTACCGCCATCGAAGTTTGCGAGGCGCCCCTTGCCACCAGGAGCAACCTGGAGCGGGATGCGCAGAGAACGCTTGGACACTGGAACCGAGCCAAGCCCACCATTCCTCATAATCAGGGTGATCGTTTTGTCCTCACCCATGAGGAACAACTTAGGGAGATTGCTGAGGACCTTCTCTTTCTGAAGGCCGATAACGTTAGAAGTGTTTGAAGCAGGCATAACAAGTACCTTTGGGGTGCTTGCGGACCAACGCTTTTTCCCGAAGGACAGCTCGCGCTATTGCTGTGTGGAGTCTTCGCAGCGGATTGTTTGTTGATTTGTTGCAGGGTGGTGCGTTGCCGGATTACTCCAGTGATTGACGTGACTTTTCCTTGCGGACCGGCGCACGCTAACCGGAAATCACTGTTGTTGTCTGGCTAAACTTTGGGTGTTACCTTGAATCGCTCCGCGAATGCTAGCTTTATGTTTTCCATTGTTTCTGCTAGACCGCGTTCCTTTAGAAACTTGTCAACGTATGCCTGCTTCATCTGCTTCTTGACAGATGGCTGGATTGAGTCCTTTTCTACGTTGCTAGAGCGAATAGGTTTAGAGCTACTTCCATCCGTGGGAAATATCAAGGTTGAATCCCAGCTTGATAGCCTGCGGATAACGTCCGATCTTTCCTTTAGAGAGAAGCTGAACCATTCACCGTTGATGCGATTCTTGTCGTGTATACGATGCGCTTGCCGCTCAAGGTTTGAGTGATCTAGTGATTCCCAGATTGCAAACACCTCAACCTTGAAGGGGAGGAGTATTCCCAGTTGATCTATCCGGACATCATGGGATTTTGCCTTACCCATTTTGTACCAACCGAACTTCTCAGATCCGATCAGGTAAACGAATCCCATTTAAATCCAGCCTGAAGCTTTCTTGCCGTTCTTCAGTACGCAATGACCGGACATTACATCAGCCACCGTGCACTGGTTGAAGTCAATCTGGGAATGATCAGGCATTTCCTTGAGTGTGATTTCACCAGGAGCGCCGGCCTTACCTGTCGCAGCAGTCTTAGCCGCAGGAGCAGCCTTTGCCGGCGCAATATTTCGCAGGAAAGGCTCAATTACCTTAGCCGCTACCGGAAGAATGCGGTTGTATTGCGCCTGAATGTAATCCAGAGACTTCTTGGAGTCGCCGGTGCGGTAGTGAGCTTCCAACTTGTCAGCGAATCCCGGAATAGCGCCTAAACGCTTCTCAACTTCAGCCTTGACCATCGACTGATAGCCCTTCATGGCTTCAGGATCCACCTTGCGACCACCAACAACGCGGTCAATCTCGGGCTGCATCTTGCTTGACAGGTAAGTCTCTGCATCATTAGCTACGCGGCCTTCAAAGTCAGCTCTACGGGACTGTTCAAACGCCGTCTCGCGCTGTTTCAACTGCTCTTCGCGTGGATCCATGCGCTTCTGCTCGAACTGAGTCGCCTTTTCCTTCAGGCCAACAAGAGAGTTATGGATCTCAGCAATGATTGCCTGAGCTTGTGGGTTGTCAGCGTACCGATGATAGGCAGAAGCAAGGTTGTCGATCGAAAGGCCAGCATTATTCAGCGTATTCAGCGCCACATTGTTCGCGTAATACTGATATTGATCTGGTGCACGCTGCGCAAATTCGTTGATTACATGTGGTGCGGTCCTAAGGAAGCCTTCAGGGTTCCCCTCGGCTATAGAAGTAACGAACTCCTTCTTGCCTTCAGCAAAGTCGGTATCAATCTGTCGCCACTCTTCGCGCTCTGCCTGAATTTCCTGAACACCTTCAGGTCCGCCTATCTCTTCAATGATCGTCTTGGCAGTAATAGCATCAGCAGGCGTCGGGAAGGCTTTCTGGAACTCCTCGTTGGCGTAATAGAGCCCTTTGATCTGCTTGGCAACCTCTGGGCTAGTAGCCTTCAGGCCAGCAATAGCCTTCTTGAGCGCATCGGGCATCTTGCGGCCATCAGCAGGGACTTCCTCGGCGGCTGCCTCTTCCTCTGGGGCCTCTTCCTCGGACTCCGCGTCGTCTATACCATCGGATTCATCGGACGCGTCTTCGGCCTCTGGAGCGTCTTCAATAGGCGCTTCGTCAACTGAGGAATCATCTACCGGGGTCTCATCGACTGCCGGAGTGTCTACTACCGTCTCTTCAAACACTATCGACCTCCAACCAGCGTATATCCGCCTTCAAATGCATCTGCGGGGGAGAAGGAGAAGTATCCGTCCGGATATACGACGTAATACCATCCAGCAGAGGGCTGAGGACGATCTGAGCAATCTTTTTGGATAGGAGCGTAGCGATTATCGACAAGGGTTAGCAATAACTCAGTATGCCCACTAATCCCCTCTTCGCTCTCCCCTATCACGCTAATTTCGTTAATCGAGGCTATCTGTAGCGCCCATACTTTTTTATGAGACACGTACCTGGGCATTTCCATACTTGCATTCATTTACTGCACTCCTATGGGAGCCGCTTTCGCTGCGGCGTCCTGTGCTGTCTGTGCCTGAACATCTTCTGGCGTCAACTGAATCCCAGCCTTAGCTGCAAGCTGAATCTTTCCTGCAACTGGGAGATCTTTGTATCCAATCGTCTCGCCCGGTCCTTTAGGTGGCTCAGGTGGAGGCTGTTGGGAAGCTGCTGCTGCCTGTTGCGCTGCCTGCATAGCCTGCTTGTACTGCAGACCATAAAGGCGGACGTTCTCAAACCATTCTGGCTTCGATGTCTTGGCATCCTGACCTGCTGGCGACTGCACCCAGTGCTTTACTGTCTTCCAGCCGATCTCGAAGTCCTTATCCTCGAGATATTCGGTATCGATCGTCACGCTGGAGATGAGAGGAACCTGAACCGGAGGCTGTCCAACGCCAGGCAATGGCTGTTGTGGCATCTGATTTGGATCAGGTGTAGCCTGCTCGTTCTCCATGCTCGCAATGTCTGCCAGGACGTTGTTGCGCAGATCTTCGCCGGGAATAACAAGCTCTTCCAGGCCAAAGAACTGCTTAGCCAGATAGAGGTTGTCAGGCTCCTCTTGCAGAACCCAGTCGGCTACGTCTCCTCCCATCTGAAGCAGCTGCATGAACTTGTTTGACTTCTCCGTCCACGTCTGCGGGAAGTTCTCGTCTGATTCGTTGGTAAATGAAAGCCCTTGCAACTCGCCAGGCATAATCTGTACCGTCTCCGGCTTGCCACCCTTGCGAACTGCCGGCAGCGTCGTAGAGATGTTGTCAGGACGTGCCGAGGCCATCTTTACCGCTCTGGTCATCTCACGCGTAAACCATGCCGTGAACGGCTTCCATACAATAGCCATCTGCCCCAGAGCCATCGAGCGGGCCTGAGCATAACCAGAGGCTGTCTTCTGGTCTGCCATCTCTGCACCATTGAGTGCTGGCTGCATGGCAGTGACAAACTGCGATTGCGGTCCCTTCAGGTTCTCCACATACTCCATCAGCGAAGCGGGAGGGGTAACCATTGCAGTCTGAAAGAAGGCTGCAGAAAGTGGTTGGCTGGCGAGTCCTTGCGCCTTGCGGCTAGCGCCCGGCATCTCTCGCTGCTTGTTCAGTCCGTCGATATCCGTCCGCGCGTCGTAATACGTGGTAGGGATACCGTGATCAAACATCTCTTCAATCAGGTTCTGCCCAGTGTTGGCTGAATCCTGCAGCGCCATCATGGGCTGTCCAATGCTGCCTCGGCTCTGTCCATCACCCGGGAGCGCATGGAGCACATCCAGGCATGTATCTACGTCAACTTCGTAGCTTTCCAGGTATACGTCCCCGTTGTGGACGACACATAACCCTTTTGGGAAAGCCTCTTCTAGCTGCACGCGGCTAGCTTCCTGAAACTCTTCAAAGAACTCTGGCCGCATGTAGCTCCAGGTCTTCGTGGCAAGTCCGTAAGCATCCTCACCATTCGTTACTGAGATGCTTGTGTCGCTACCAGCCTGCCGCTTTACAGCATTCCGTGCGTTGCGGTCATAGCTGTCGCCGTTGCCGCTGTTGATCTTCTTGCGAGCATCGGGATAGTCCTTTTTCAACTGGACAATCGGATACTCGTCTTCGAGCTCAATTAATGGGCAATGCTTGAGAGGAACTTCAATGTCTACCTTCGCGTTCACCGGCACGCGAGACTCAAGCACACCCCAGAACTCGGTGATCTCTTTACCGTTGCGCTGCGACGTGCGGGTAACAATCCTGCCATCCGTCCAGAACAGGCGAGAAACCTCTAACTGCTGTGTTGCTGTGTCATTGAACTTACTATAGACACGCTCGTAGGTGTTGGCCTTGGACGTGTTGCGGATCGCTGCAGAATCAAATGGGTTATCCGCTTCAGCCCTAACCTTAGGCTTGGCGCCCATGAATGTAGCCTGGAACATCTTGCCGTAGCCCTGAAACACGTTGAACGTACGGTCATACGGTGAGTCGTCGTCCGACTCGAAGATTACGTCTTCCCTGTCCTCTGACCAATAGAACTGCTGAATGCCACGGAAATAGAGTCTCTGATCACGAGCATTCTGCACCTCAGCCATCCGGTTTACCTTGCCGGTCTGGTTCTTGGTGCTGATCTTCATCAGGATTTCGCGCTGGAGGTCTACGTCCTTATCGAGCGTAGAGCCTTCCTCGGCCTCTTCTGGCTCTTGCTCTTCGGCCTCAGACGTTACTGGAGATGTGCTCACTTATCCCTCTTAATTTCTGCCCTTTTCTCGTCAATCACTTCCGGTACGAATCTTTCCCCATCCCAGCGATATCTAACGAGTTCACGCACTGGTTCTCCTGCGATATATCTAGAAAACACGGTCTGTCCGTTCTTCTCGTAAAGATCGTTGATGTTCATTTGTCCATCACCATCAGCAGATCTCCCGGCTTCACATCTACCCAAGGCCACAGGCGAAGCTCTTTACTCTTCACCTTGACTACCTCAGTATCGCCAATCTCGCGGTTCAAGTTGCGCATGACCTTCACGCGCATGCCCTCGGTAAAACTGCCAGCATTGGAGACGGCCACATTCTTCCCGCTAACTGCCTGCACGCAGCTCAGGATTAGAGAGGAATCGAGAATGTTCACTTTCCGGTCAACCTTGCAGCGAGGCCTTTAGCTGGGTTAGCCTTGACGCTCTTCTGCTTCATCAGACCACCAACGCCCGGGAACTTGGCCGCAACCTTGGACTCAATCTCGCCCTGCTCAGATGGCGAGGCGTGTCCCTTCATGCGCAGGGCCTGAACAGCGTGAGCCTTGTCGTTAATCGGAAACGCTCGCTTGCCGGGAAGGGCGAAGTCTTTTGTCGGGAGCGCGTTGCGTTTTGCCGCGAATAGTTTGGCCATTACACTCCTATCCCGAAAGGGACTCGCACCGTGCGAGGTTGAATAACTGTTGGGCTCGTCCTGTACAACTTCCAGAACATTTCATCATGCAGAAAGAGTCTCGGTAAGTCCCTGCGTACCTTCTCCAATTGGAGTGCGATCATCGAGGCTTGCGATATCGGACCCGTACATGGATTTATCAGAACATCTGAAGACCATCCACCGATGGGAGCGAAGAAAGAGACGGGGTTAGTGGAAGCGACGGCAACCGCACCGAACAGGCCCCTAAAAAATGAGCGTCTATCCACTAGTCAATCCCCCTGAAGGATTCCAGCTGCTTACGCTTGGTGCGGGATGCAGCCTCAAGTTCACGCTTACGAATACGCCATGAAGGCTTGAGGGGCTTGCCGGTTACTGCGAAGTCTTCAGCGATAGGCGCAACGCCGTCTGGCTGGTCTACTGCTCTGGCCTCTATTAGTGCCTCGGCATAGCCGCGAGTATTGATCTGGTTGATAGGTGTGCGCTCAGCAACATCTGCGGCTTCCAACTTCTCAAGCTTTTTACGGCCGTACAGAATCAAGAATGCGCACACGGCACCTAGGGACAGCCCAGAGAATGAGCCGGTCACAAACCAGAATGCATTAGCTTCGTTCACCGTCTCCTCCGTCCGCTCACCTGAAACTCAACCTTTGACTGCTGCGCCCTGTAGCTAATCTCAGCCATGTACGCAGACTGGTAATCGTTGCTCTGGATGCGCGCCATCTGCTTCTCTGCATGTACAACGCCGTCAGGCTTGCGGCCAGATCCCAGCATGCTCTGCAGGCCGTACCGAAGATCATCGGCAACGTCCATTGCCAGTATAGCCATGCCCTTATCGGTCTTGATGACGTCGTCCAGATCCTTGACGTTACGCATCAGCACTGGGATCGCCTCTAGGGCCTCTGGGCACTCAGAAGAGATGATCCACACAGTATCGCCGGCCTCTGCTTCCATCTCTGCCGTTCTTTGGTCAGCAGGTGTTGCCCATATCCTTGTATTGTTCAGCAGCGTATACATCAACTGCCAGCCAGGCTTACGGCTGTTGTCTGCAACCTCTGGCCCGGGCATTCCGTAAGGCCTAAGCTCAGCGGCTATTAGGATAGGTACCGTGTTCTCTGAGTCCCGTTCCCCGAACTGCTCAGGGGAGAAGAAGTAGCGTTTCAACTGCTCTCGTTCTCTGATTGGCGTCTTATCGACTAGGGCTCTTCCTACCTGCGTAGATGTCTGCTCGTTCACAATCATGCGGCGATAAGTGCTGACCACATGTAAGGCCCGCGGAACATCCCAGCCAATCTTCTCTTTGATCTCTCTAGGCGTCATCAGCGTCTTGCCATGCCAATGTGTAGAGCAGAAGTGAGTCTTGCCCCAGTCTGTAGATAGCCAGCGTGCATCCCAAGGCCGTATAACGCCCTCAGCGACTTCAGCCGACTTCATTGTGGCCTTGTAATCAAACACGCGGCCGAAGTAAGCGCCTTCTAGGCTGTTCCAGTCTCCCAATAGATCTCTAGTGCGTGTTGCATCGTCGAGCGAATTGAGTTTCCGCCCATACTGGCTCCGAGTCGTGAAGTAGTCGAATCGCTGTGAATCGGTCCAGCCGTAATAATCTGCCTCACCACAGCCCTCAGACTGGAGCTCAGCTCGCGACCACTCAACATTGTCCCAAGGGAATACGTGGAGAAATACATAGTCTTTCGGGTCTTCGTTCTCATTGAACTTCTTCTCCGGGCCAAACCTATTACGCAGATCCTGAATGCCGATCCCGCCCATGTTGAAGAGCAGGATGAGCTTTGGCTTGATGTTTCCTCTAGACCTGTTAGCAAGGCCGATTTCGCTGATTTCATCCCAGGTAAACTGTTCAGCCTGATCAACGATGATGTAGCGATAGTTCGCCGATCGAAACCGTCTCTTTACATCCTCAAGCGACTCCGCATAACTGAAGTCGCACTCAGAATAGACATCACCAACCGGCAACCTAAGCTTTGAATCTGACTTCCTATAGAACTCCTCGAGTACCGGAAAGTCTCTCAGTAATGGTTCAACATGATACTTGCGTACCTGATCGTAGTTCCGCATGACAATGCAGCCAACCATTCCGGGCTGCTGCATCATGAGAGCCAGCATTACGCGGTCAGCGCCACCAGACTTTGCTGCCCCTCGACCACCACCAATGCCAATGATTACTGCGCGATGGTTCTCTATCAGGTCAAGCAGATCGTCTTGTTTGGGCTGAAGACTTATATTATGCATGCTTAGTTCCTATTGGGGGAATCAGATGGCGTCACGGACGCTACCGTGTACGTCCCAAACCTCTCGATTCAGTCCCACCATCCGACCGCCACGGATATTCCCCTTCCGTGACTAACCTTGCTTTGTTCCAACCCTTGAAATCACAAACTGCACCGGGCCACCATCCTTGCCGCTTACCTCTGCCTGCACCTTGTCGCCGTACCGCTTAGGAAGAAGTTTAGAAGCTACCCACTTGCGCGTGTCCACCTTCAACCTTGAACGCTGCACCGCAACACTGTTCGGCATTTGAAGCTCGCCGGATACGTCTTTACTCTCGTCATCGGCCAACTCGATAAGCTCATCGGCCATAAACTCGGCTTGAACCTCGCGGGCGCGTACGTATCTGTCGTAAAAAGGATGATCCGGTTTAGTCAACCAATTGAAAACAGTAGCGATGTGCGGGAAGCCTTCAGCGGAGCAGATTTTTTTCAGTCCATAACCGGCCATGATGCCAGCACAGATCTTCTCGGCTAGCTCATCGTTATATGAACTGGGTCTTCCCTTCTTGGCTGCCACCTAAGCTCTCCCTGTCTCCTGAAGTCCCAATCTGTTCATCACGCATGATTCATAAACTGCCCGCGCAATCAAAGGAATTACTATCTCGTCCAGCAAGGCGATGCATTCCTGAAAGCTGCCGCAATATGTGGTTCCATGTGCAGTCTGTAATGACCAGCCATGCCCGAAGCAAGCTATGCGGGGTTTCAATTGACTCTCGTGTATTCAACTTCTACGGGCTCACTTACTGATCGAACCCATTCAAGAGTCTTGCCACATCGCGGACAGGGCTGGTTGAAGTTGTTTGTATCAGGAAAATCTGGTCTATCGTCCTCGTGGAAGCCGCAGGAGCACTTGTACTCTGCAAGCCAGTTCATCGCTTCACGAACCGCCCGCGGTTGTCACGCCTCTGCCTATCCGACAATGGGGACCAGAAAGCACCGGCGATAATGCCAAGGGCGAATACGACGATTACAGCCAGCGCGAAGTCATTCGGATCAATGAGCATACGAGCCCTCCCTGAACATGTAATCCATCAACTCTTCCTGAATCAACACCCGAGAATCGAGAATGATAATTAGGGCGTCGACATTTGCTAATCTCTGCGCCTTGCAGCCTCTTACGTGTTCGAGGTATTCGTAAGCACTCTTCAGGATTTCATGTCCCACGTAAAGCTCGGCTATTTCGCCGGGAGTCATTGCGCTTCTTTGCTCAATCTCGCCCCAGTGTTCAGGCCAGACTTCCACTCTTCCAGGCGTCCAATCTTCACATCCTGCATGCCGATCTTTTCCGCGTGGTCTTCGAGGCGCTCATCCACTATCCGAAATCGCTCTCCATGCTCATGAACCTTCTGTGTAACCTGGCCTGAGGTGTAAGCGACGCCAACGATCGTGGCTATCATGCCGAACAGACTGAATAGCGCCGCTATAAGTGCCCAGTTCACGCTGTTATGCCTTTACTGCCGGGATAGCATTCAGGAAGGCCACAGCAGCATTTACGGCCGCTTCGATCTGCGCGGCATTAGGTGCAACCATGCCATTAGCCGCAGCGTACTTGTTGAACGAGTCCTCAACTGATGCGAGTACCAAAGCGAGCTTCTGTGTTCCGGTTCCCTGCTGTGCGCCGGCAGCTGCAGCCAAAGCCTCAGCCCTACCAACTTCAGTCACAACGCTGTTGAACAGGGGGGAGATGCCAGGGAAGAAGACTGCAATCAATGGCTCTGCCGCTTCCGCAACATGAAGGGCGCCCGTAAAGAACTTTTTAAGACCGTTGCCGATATCAGACAAAATCGATGCAAAGCTTGCCATGTTTGGCTCCTTTATTTCTTCTCGTCCAAAGGGACGGCCACCGCCGGGGGCGGCACTGTAATCTGTGTCGTAGTCGTATTTCCTTCAGGGGCATGCTTAGACTGGAAGGCAAGTAAAGCCGCTCCAACCAGTCCGGCGCCGGTCTCAATCATCTTGTCGAAGCTGCCTACGTGGTGCGCATAGCCCATAGCGATAAGGCCGATAATCACAAGGAAATAGCCCGTAGAGTTGCGCGCCAGCTCGTTCTTTAGTGTCTCCACAACTCCTCCTAGATGGGATCGCCTCCCTTCTACCTGTACCGCTACTGCATGACTCAAGGGCGCGCCCGGTCTCGACCTCTAGCAAGGGAGTAGTGAACCATGTGGTGCCGGACTATCCACCACAGCATTTCAAACTAGATGAGGCCTGAGCGAATCAGCCAGATGAGGTCTTCAAATTCGGGGTGGGACTGGAGAATGACAGAAGCGCGTTCTGCATCATATCCGAGCTGGTGTTGATGTTGGGCCTGTTTGCCAAGTTGATCAGCAAGCTTGACCATCGGAGCATAGCCGACGCAATCGGACTGCATGTCAGCCTGGTTCTTTTGCTCTTGGGCTACTTTTACCTGATACTCCTGACCCACACTGTAAAGATTGTTGGACATACACTCTCCCGATAAAGTTTGACGTGGGTTTTACTGGGCCTTTGGAGCAACCAGTACCGAATGCGTCACCTCGTAAGTTGTTAATAATTAAGCGGCTATACCCAATAGCTTCTGTGCACGACGAATCTCTTCGGGAGTCATGCGGGGCCGGACACAAACTGCCTTCGTGTCGCCTACAAGCCCCCATACCTCATACTTGATTCGCAGCGCATCCTCTTCGCTGTCATGGCTGCGGCTGACCTCGTGGATGCCCGCCAGGCCCTCTCCGCTTACCGCCTGCATCACGCGCTTACTGAGCGTGCACGGAGAAGCCTTGGATACCCTCTGCTTCTCTATGAAGCGAATTCCTTTGATGGCACCGTTCTTCGCATACTCCCATGTAGCCTCGCCCTTGTTGACCTTGCTCAATCCTTCGGCCCACTTCACCTGTCGGAAAGGTAATTCCGAATCAGATAGTTTCTGCGCCTGGCAGGAATAGGCGTTTAGATGAGTCACGGAATGCCGGGATATGGAGTTGCGGGCCATGGAGAGTCCTTAAATGTGAATACCCACCGAAGTGGGTAGTTTCCAGGGACGGGTAGGCTTTTAGGTTCAGCCACCCATGTCGCGGGCGAGTCGTCTTTCACGAGGCGGGCACAAAGCCGGGGAGGAAACTCTCTGTGCATTTACATGTTCACACGAGATGCTCGCGATTAATAGCGCTTTCTCGAACATGTAGTGTTAGCCTCTTCTCTCTTCTCCGCCACTCTCTGAGAATCAATTCTTCTACCATCCATCCGAGAGAATCCTGGCCGGCCATACGATCAAGCTTTTCCTTTGCCTCGTCGCTCACGATCACATGGACTGCCTTCGAATCGTCGTGCAGTTTTCTCTTTCGGCTGTATCGCATAGCTATGCCGCCTTTTTGCGGAGGTAGTATGACTTCTTCATGCGCAGAGCGTGGCCGTGCTTACCGCAAAGTCCAGACTCATTCTGGCGATTCAGCTTCTTCATGCAGCCCTCGCGATTGCACCCGACTCGCACAATTGGCGCGAATCGGCATGACCGGCAGATGCCACTTTGATTCTGGAAGCCTAGGGCCTTACCGCATGCGCAGTGCTTTACGATAACGCCGGGTTTGATGATTCTCTGCTGCGGCTTTCGTGGGCGAGTAGGACGCGATGGCTCACTCTCGTTCTTTACGACCAGGAAGATGTTTTGGGTTTCAAGGTAGGACTTGAATTCCCTGCCCCATTCTGAAATAGGTTCCCATGGTTCTTCTTTTACAAATTGTTTAGCCATTTAGACCTCCCTGACTTTTATTCCGTGAATAAAAAGCATTAACTTTCTGCGGATCACATATTGCTGCGTTTTGAAGCCTTTGGAGTCCTCAACCACTTCGCGGCCGGCCTTGTCACGATAGACAAAATCCGCTGTATAAGTGACCGCTCGCTCACCTTCCTGCTTTGGCAGAAGCGTGTATTTCACCTGCTCCCTGAGTTCGCTTATCTCGCCAATCTTCTCCAGCAGGGCAAGCTCCTGCGAACGCCTATGTTCTCTGCGGCTGGCGTGATTGCCTACACGAATTGCGCGATACTTGCTCATGCCGCCCGCCTTACTTGATAATCCCGCCAATCTTTCAAAGTGAATGCCCTGCCATCTAATCTTTCGTAGCGGTTCAGCAATCCGAGCTGCACTAGGTGGTCAAGGTCATGCTGCACCGCGCCAAGCTTCTTGAGCACTATTCTTTGCGGCGTAGCTTCCTGATTTCTTTCTGCAAACCACATTAGGATTCCAGATAGGGTCATGCCACGTGCCTCCAAGTTTGTTTCCGAATTATCTGGCCGACCGCCACCCTAGAAACCCCGAATTCTTTCGCTAAATGATTCATATTTCCCCCCACATAGCGACGTCTTATCTCTTCCACTTGTGGCGCGGTAAGCTTCGACAGATTCACCCTCTCTCCTAGGGCTTGGCGGCCCTTTCTCTTCATGTCGCGCATGTTCTCGTCGTGGGTTCCTAGGGATAAGTGGTCGGGGTTTATGCATGCTGGAATATCGCAGCTATGCAGAACAATGAAACCTTCGGGTATTTCGCCCCTATAGAGGACATATGAGATGCGATGAGATCTCCAGTTTTTACCTCTGAATCTCATGTTTCCATAACCCCTTCTTACCGTACTTGCTGTCCACAGCCAGCACCCGGTTTCAGGACAAACCCTCGAATGTTTATCTAGCCGCTGCTTGTCAGTCATTACTAAGCTGCCTTCTTTCTCGCCATATAAGCCATCTGCCTAGATGAAGCGCTGTGCTTGCCACACAAGAAAGACTTGCTCTGGCGATTCAGGGTGGCGCCGCAGACTTTGCATGTCGGTCTTGGCCCATGCTTCAGTTCGCTACGCCGCTTCGTTGTGCCGCAACCCTCGCATAAGCCAGAGCGGTTCTGTGGTGACAAGGAATGCTCACAGACTGAGCAAAACGTGGTCGGCACAAACGGCGTATAGGTCTTGCGATTGGCCCGTCGGACGCCGACTTTGTGAGCTTTTGCCGCCGGCCTTGCCTGTTTCACGTAAACATTTGCCCGGCGGTACTCCCTGAAGCTCCTGCCCCATTCGGAGATCGGCTGCCATGTCTCTTCTGCCTTCTTCATGCCGGCACCTTCTCTTCCTTCATTACCTGGTTTATCTTTCGTGGTGTGTCCATCTGCAACTCGGTCTCATCCCAGCATCGGCATCCAGTCTTCCGCTCGTGGTTGTGGCGAATCATGTCTATGGCATTCACCAAGGCCCTCCTGCTCTCCGGCTCGATATTGCGATCCATCGCATGCATCCTTCGCATGCAGATAAGATAAAAAGCATTCAGGTGACAACTCATGCGATCCTCTTGATCTGAGCCTTCGGCCGCTCCAGCCAGTAGTAGAACGCCGTAGCTTCACGGTTCCGGCTCCAGCCAAGCTCCAGCCCTTCCTGTTTCGCAATCTTGTTCAAAGCCTGAGTTGCCAGATGACCTTCACCTCTCGAGTCGACAGAGATGCATGCCGTGAGCCCCGGCGCCATGTCCATGAGCTCTTCGAAGAACCTGGAATACTTGCCCCGCTGAAACCGTTTAGCGCTCGGTACGTCCTCCTTGCGCACTCGTGAAAACTTGATGTTCATGCCATTCCTTTCTTTGCTGCGATGTCTTCAAGAAGTTGGTGCATGGTCACGTAGTTATCTGGGTTCTCGCGAACGTCCTTCAGGTAGGCCGCATGCTCATCGCGCTTCTTGCGTTCACGTATTGCCCGCAACCGTTCCGACCTGCGATCCCTAACCATCTCGAGAAGGTCCCCCATCTCTGGAATCTTGGTCTCGTACTCGCCGCGGCGGGACCTGACTAGTCCGTCCAGGACATACAGGGTGTCGTAGTCCTCCGCAAACTCTTCACCTAACGCCTTCGAGTACGACTCCAGGCGAATCGAATCCATCACCTCTCCCCGCAACAGGGACATCTTGCTTAGGGCCAGCTTCAGCCCGTCCTGGCGGGATGGAGACACCCGCCTTTCTAAGCTCCTCGAGCTGCTGTTCAACTCGATTAGCTCCCCGGCTTTGATTGCTCTGATGGGTTCCACGATTACCTCCGTCAATTTCCAATGGTTTTCCGTATTTGTCGAGCGGTCCCGCTAAGTACTCCGTTGCCCTACTCAGCCATGAGCGCGGGCGCTCGGCGTGATTGACTGTTGACTTCAGGCGATTGCGAAGGATGTCCTGAAACCTGTCTAGCGATAGCGATGGGTTAGCAGTCAACAGGCTCGAGAGTTGCTTAGACTCAGAACCATCCCACGTCATCGGGAGGGTCTTGTACTTGTAATAGGATTCACATGCACCCCTGAACTCAGAGAATCTAGGATCGACCTCGCGCTTGCCGCGAGAAGGCTTTTGCTGTTGTTCTTCAATAGATGAAGGTGACGATGAAGGGCATCTCTGGGGCATTGCTTGAGCATTGCTTGGAGGAATGCTTGGAGCATTGCTTGGAGCATTCTTGTTCCATCGAGCTTCTGCGGCAACCCTAGCCTTTTCAGTAGATGCAACCTTTTTATCGTTCCATTCATTTCTAATGCGCTCTAGGTTCTTTTGGACTGGAGCACCACCTGAAGACATGTCGAAGAATGGCTGTAGCATCGCCCAAGCATTGCTCCAAGCATCCTTATCAATTCGTGCAATGCGTCGCAGGCCTTCCATGTCAGACGGGAGAGATCCGTTCTTCCATGCATGCATCAAGAGATGGAGGTATCCACCGCTCTCTTCAGCACTGAGGTGCGTGGTTGCCGATAGATAGTCCCCTATGTACAGGGGCATCCAGATGTCGGCTTTTTCTTTCGACATGCTTACTCCTGCGGAAACATCTCTTCTAGGTGCCGACAATCTGTTACGTGCTGCTGAATGAGATATGGAATGCGCCGCGAAGCCTTGCTCATGTTGCAGTCCCAGCAGAGGGCCGCGTTCTGCCATCGACCATCGACCTCGATTCGGTCGTCTCGCTTGGATCCAGAAAATCCCCTACCACCGGCATGATCAAAGCTCGCAGCCTCTAGGCGCATAGGCAGCAGGCATAGGGCACAGCGGCCCATCTGTCTTCCCCACATTTCACGCGTGCGATTGCGATACTCCATGACGCCGGCAGTGTTTTTGCCGCACACCTGGCGACCGCATGGATACGTCTTGAACGCTTCAGCCTTCACGCGGCCTCACTGGACGGGTCAATCTCCCCCAGATCCAGATAGCGATCCGGATACAGGAAGTGCATCTCGGTCCATGGGTGACCGAAGAACCTGGCTAACTTTTGTGCATTTTGTGGGGAGACTGGCTTGCAGTCCTTCTCGGCCCTGAAAATCACTGCCTGGTCAATATGTGTGGCCGTTCCGAGTTTTCTCTGGGAGAGTCCTCGGGAAATTCGGGCAGATTTTAATGGCATCATCACTCGCGCCACCTCCTGGATATTGATGACATTCTGCCATCAGTAGGCGTTTTGGTCAATGCTTATTTGCCGTCACATCGGGTATGCTCTAATTACATACTTATGGAATGGACGACATGGCATCTAGATTGAGGAGGTTGCGCGAAGAAAGGAATATCGGCCAGCGCGAGTTATCTCGCATCACTGGAATCGAACAATCGACACTATCCCGCATCGAACGCGGAGAAATGTATCTACTCTCACCGCACGTAGAAAAGATATCCAAAGCTTTGGGGATTCCCATAACCAAGCTTTTGGGTATAGCATCCAACATCTCCCCGGCTCAGGTCGGTTCTAAACGGGTCCCTATCCTCACTTTGGAGCAAGCGGCCTCGTTCAAGATGGCGAGGGAATATGTTGAGGAAGATGAAGTGAGAGACTTTGTGCCAATCGATTTACCCCATTCTGCCGCTTCTTTTGCGTTCCGTATTGAGGATGACTCCATGGAGTCCGTTTTCAATGTAGGGGATGTAATAGTTGTTGATCCGGATATAACCCCAATAAAACCTGGCGATACCGTTTTAGCTGTTGACCCGGAGCGGCAGTGCATATTTAGGCGCTACCGCGACCTCGGATTGAATGACGAGGGGAATAAAGTTTTCGAGCTTATTCCCCTCAATAAGATGTATCCCTCGGTACGGTCTGACCGGCACCACTATGTGCTTCGCGGTGTCATGGTCGAACACAGAAAATATCGAAAACCCTAAAAACCTCTTCCCGAGGTGTTAATACCCGAGTGATGAAAAAAAACCTTCACTCGGGTATTGACACGGCCATAGTGATGGCATATTGTCATCACTAGCTGATGAGCAGTTGACTTCAGCTAGAAAGAGCCAACCATGAAAAACGGTGCCAATCAGCAGATTCCCACTGTTAGCAAGTACACCGCTAGCGCAGCGATCGCCCAGACGATTGAACCCAAGATTCTCAGCTTCCCGGTTCGTGTCGAGATGTACAGAGACGAAGAGGGACAGGCCCTGATCCGGCGTGATTCATTCCTCGGCATGTGCTACGGCTGCGGTTCTCCTACTTATGGCAGCGAGGCTCCAAGGGTGATAGATGGCGAGATTACCTGCCCGTTGTGCGTGGCTGAAGAGAAGTCTTGGAAGAAGGTAGCTCAGCCGGAAGTATTCGCGGTGGCGGCATGACTATCCATCAGGTCCTCGCACAAGCCAACGCATTCAATCCTGAAATAACCTCTGTCCACCACGAGGAAACTGCCTATATCGACGGAGAGCATTTCCTACACTACATAGCTCACGTTCCAGGCGATCAGATTTTCGGAGATTCACCAGAAGACTTACTTGCAAACGTAATGGCGGCATCACGAAAGGCGGCATGACCTGGCTTACTACTCACTCAATTTGGAAGTGGTTGTAGAGGCAGAGAACGAAGAAAAGGCGTTCTCTCGGGTTCGATCTAACTTCTGCATCATTGACGATTCCAGCGGAGACGGACCAGGGGAATTGGTCTCTTTTGAAATATCAGAGGATGTAACCGAATTAGACGAAGAGGACTTGGACGAAGAGGGGGTTGCCTAACATGATCGACTTCACACCCAGGGTACGTGAGCAGCGCATAGCAAACCTTATGGCAGCAGATGTCATCCTGCACAACCTCAGCATGTCCAACGAGGATCGCGAAGGAGCAAAGATTACCGGATCGGCATGGCGTCATGTGTATCGGCAGAAAGAGCTCTACATGACTCACGCGCTCTGTATGCACTGCTGGCAGGACATCCACAATCCTGACTACGACGGATGGAAACACGTAGACGGGTGCGAGTTTTTATGTGGCGAAAATGGCGACATAGCAGAGCCAGCCATGACACCGTGGCGCTCGAAACTGGAGGCAGCATGAAGTTATCGATCGCAATGATGTTGGGAAGCGCAACCTGCAAGATGGTCGCTGGAGACTTGAATACGTGCGCAATTGGTGCAGCAGCTAACGCGGTGGGTAGCAGCGCAATGAGCGGGAACTACGATTACTCGCGGCTTGAAGCTGTTCTTTCGTGGTGGCCATGGCTAGGACCTACGGGTTATATCGGCGAACACTTCTCCGATATAGCTGTGCGATTCGATGTGGATGTATGCGATGGACGAATGACACTCGAACAGCTTGCCGATTATGTCCGATCGATCGAGCCATCCTGCGAATCCTGCTGCAGCTTCGATTGCACCTGCGATAAGGCAGCATCACCTGAATCGATAACGCAGGATGTATGCATCACGGAGGCAGCATGAGCAAGAAAATCACAAAGAAGAGCCCTGCGGTAGAAACCGTAAAAGGATACAAGGCGTTCGATAGCAACATGCAGTGCCGGGGAATGCAGTATGAGCTTGGCAAAACCCAGGTGCACGAGGGAAAAGTAAACCTCTGCAATTCTGGACTCCACTTCTGCGAGAATCCGCTAGATATCTTTGGATACTACCCGCCAACATCGCGTTTCGCAGAGGTAGAGGGCGAAGACGTGTCGGAACTAGTAGATTGTGGCGATAGCAAGAGAGTAGCGAAGCGTCTGCATATCGGAGTGGAGATATCGCTATTTCATCTTATCGGTGCTGGCGTGAAGTTCGTTCTTGACCGCGTGGACTGGGCGAACGCCAAAGAGTCCAACACAGGCGACCAGTCTGCGGCCACCAACACAGGCTACCGGTCTGCGGCCACCAACACAGGCTACCGGTCTGCGGCCACCAACACAGGCGACCAGTCTGCGGCCACCAACACAGGCGACCAGTCTGCGGCCACCAACACAGGCGACCAGTCTGCGGCCACCAACAC
>Ga0193743_1000217_pt1 | contig 46444 bp, 40 predicted proteins | sample L2c2metaG_FD_143038 | JGI IMG/M metagenome (GOLD analysis project Ga0193743, IMG submission 143038) | Soil microbial communities from a riparian zone of the East river system, Colorado, United States - L2c2 | ecosystem: Environmental > Terrestrial > Soil > Riparian zone | place: USA: East River... | reverse complement strand
GCGGCGACCTCGACGGTTACCTTCCTGGGACAGGTGAACTCAGCCAACGGAACCGCCGACCTGAATTTGACGATCGCGGCTTCGGCAAATAACCCGCTGGACGTGACGACGTGGCACAACGACATGGCGCGGACCGGACTATACGCCAGCGAGACTCATCTGACGCCTACGGCCTTGAGCGCAGCCAAGTTCCTGAAATTCGGCGTCTTCCCGACCGATGGCGCGGTGGATGCGCAGCCGTTGTTCGTGTCGCTGCTGAAGATCGGCTCCGTCGTGCACAACGTGTTGTATATCGCAACGGAAAACGGCACGCTGTACGCCATGGATGCGAACACCGGTGCACCGCTATGGGCGAGGTCCGGTCTGGAAGCGAATGAGACAGCGGCTGACAACCAGGGCTGCAACGAGCTTTCTTCAAAGGTGGGGATTACGGCAACGCCGGTGATCGACCGCAACTTTGGAACGGATGGCGCGATCTTCTTCGTGGTCAAGACGAAGGACAGCGACAGCAACTATCACCAGAGGCTGCATGCGCTGGATCTGACCACTGGCGTGGAGCTGGACGGCAGTCCGACGGAGATAGCGGCGACCTATCCGGCAAATGGCGGAGCGACGAAGACCTTCGATCCGAGCATTTCTGTGGAGAGATCGGCGCTGCTGCTGAACAACGGCACGCTGTACCTCTCCTGGGGCGCGCCATGCCATCAGACGGCGTTGGACTATGACGGCTGGGAGATGGCCTACAACGAGGGCACGCTGCAACAACAATCGGTGCTGGACGTAACGCCGAACGGCAGTGGCGGCGGCATCTGGATGAGCGGCGCGGGTCCGGCAGGGGATGCCAACGGCAACGTGTTCCTGGCCACGTCAGAGGGCACATTCGACACCACGCTGCACAACGGAGCACCGGTGAACAGCGACTACGGTGATGGATTTTTGAAGATCCAATCGTCAAACGGTGCGTTGAACGTATCCGACTACTTCGAGCCGCTGAATGGGGTTCCGGGTGCAGCCAACTATCAGGACGAGGGTTCCGGCGGCGTGATGCTGACGCCCGAGTTCGCGAGCGGCCCGCTGGTGATTCTGCCGGCTGCCATTGGAGCCGGCAAGGATGGAAATATCTATCTCTTGAAGAGCAGCGGCAATGTGCTGGGCGAGTACAACGGCTCGAGCGACAGCAATTTCAAGACATTGACGAATGCGCTGCCGCAAGGCGCAACGTCCTCTCCAGCCTACTTCAACGGGGCGTTCTACTACGGCGGTTCAGGGGATGCCGTCAAGCGGTTCACTCTGAATACATCGGGAGCGACGCTGGCGAGTCATTCATCGAATACGCTGGGTGCCGCTGGAGCGACGCCGGTGATCAGCGCCAACGGGACGAACGCGGCGATCCTGTGGGTGCTGGATACGACGGCGAGCGGCGGAGCGGTGCTGAACGCCTATGACGCAACCAATGTGGCGACGCAACTGTACACCAGCAGTGCGCAGCCGAGCGATGCGGTTGGCCCGACCGGCAAATTTACTGTGCCCACGGTCGCGAACGGGTACGTGTATGTCGGAACCAGCAGCGGCCTGGCGGTCTTCGGGCTGCATCCGTAACAACGTAACGAAAAGCAAAACACCAGGGCAGCCGGAAGATCAGCTGCCTTTTGTGTTTTGCGGGATTCGATGCGGGTAGAAGCCGGCTACATCAGCGGCGATCGGATTTGGATGCGTTGCGGGCGCGGACCTTGAACCAGATGGGCGAGCCGGCGAAGCCGAAGGCATCGCGAATCTGGTTTTCGAGGAAGCGCTCGTACGAGAAGTGCAATTTCACCTGGCGGTCGGTGAAGAGGACGAAGGTGGGTGGCGCGACGGCTGCCTGCGTCATGTAGTAGATGCGAATTTTCTTCGCGGCGGGGACAGTAGCGCGCTGGAAGTCGACGCGCTCGAGGAAGCGGTTCATTTGGCCGGTGGAGACGCGCTTGCGGCGCTCTGTGGCGACGAGGGTGATGGCCTCATAGAGACGGTGCAGGTTGGTGCGGTGCGCGGCCGAGAGAAAGACGATAGGCGCGTAATCGAGATATTTGAGGACTTTGCGCACCTGCTCTTCAAAGATGTTGCGGTCGGCAGGCGGCTTGCCATCGGTGCGCGCGGTGGTGATGAGATCCCATTTGTTGACGACGATGATGACGGAACGCCCGCTCTCATGCGCGTAGCCGCCGATGGTGGCGTCGGTAGAGGTGACGCCTTCGGTGGCATCGATGATGAGGAGGGCGACGTCGGCGGCCTCGAGGTGGCGGCGCGCCATGATGACGGAGAGCTTCTCGGCCATCATGTGGGTTTTGCCTTTGCGGCGAATGCCCGCGGTATCGACGAAGCGGTACTGCGCGCCATTGTGCTCGACGACTTCGTCAACGGCGTCGCGCGTGGTGCCGGCGATGGGCGAGACGATGGCGCGTGAGGTGTTGGTGAGCGCGTTCAGCAGCGTGGATTTGCCGACGTTGGGACGGCCGATGATAGCGATGGAGGTTTCGCGCTGGGCGTACTCGCCGTGAGTGCGGTGCAGCGGCTCCGTCGCGGGTTCATCGGTGTCGTCTGCTGCGAGCTCTTCAGGCTCGGGGAATTTCAGCGTGTCGAAGACGGCGTCGAGAAGATCGCCGATGCCGCTGCCGTGCTCCGCGGAGATGGGGAAGAGCGCCTGCACACCGAGACGGCGGAAGTTCTCCGCCTGCGGGAGAAGCTGATCGGTGTCGACCTTATTGACGGCGAGAAAGACCGGTTTGCCGGAGCGAATGAGCAGCCGTGCGAGTTCTATGTCCGAGGAAGCGAGTTCGGTACGAGCGTCCACGACCATGATGACGAGCTGGGCTTCATCGAGCGCGGTGCGTGCCTGGCGGAAGATCTCTGACGGGATAAGTTCGGGATCGTCCGGCACGATACCGCCGGTATCGACGAGGCGCGCGGTGTGGCCTCTCCATTCCACATCGCCGTAGATGCGGTCACGGGTGATGCCGGGCTCGTCGCCAACGATGGAGCGGCGGCTGCTGGTGAGGCGATTGAAGAGTGTGGATTTGCCGACGTTGGGACGGCCGCAGATGGCGAAGACGGGCAGATCTGTGACGGCGACCCGTGATTGATTGGCGAAGATGGCGCGCGAGGGGCTGGAATCGAGGTGCTGATCGATTCTCTGGTCCAGGTTGAGCTGCGCCCGGTTCGTTGCAGCGTCGAGGTCGGCCACGGAGGGTTCGATGCGGCGGGCGGCGGCGCGTGCCTTTTGCCGCTGATTGGGCGTGAGCGGCGTCTGCTTCGCGGGCTTTGCTTTGGTTTCGGCGTCGACGGCCTTGCGGGAGCGCGAACCGAGCTCGGAGGCGCGCTGACGCTTCGCTTTGAGACGCGCTTCGTTGGTATCACGCCGATTCTTGTTTCGCGCGGAGCGTTCGCGCGTGGCTTGCTGCTTCTGAGATTTTTTCGATGGCAAGGAGGCAGCTTCTTTCCGGTTGCGCGAGGCCGGCGGATGGTGACCGGCGCGCCCTGTCTATTATAGGGAGAGCGACCCTCATCGCATCCCGCCGTGTCTTCCACCAGCCAACTCGCGTCCAGTCTGCCGAAGGTTTATGACTTTTTCGCGCCCGGCGGCGTGCTGGCCCGTTCCAGCCTGCCCTATGAGTTTCGCCGCGGGCAGTTGGAGATGGCGCAGGCGGTGGAGCGGGCGTTGACCCAGCACCATCACCTGATCGTCGAGGCGGGAACAGGGACGGGCAAGACACTGGCGTATCTGCTGCCGGCGCTGCGTACCGGGCAGAGGGTGATTATCTCGACGGGGACGAAGAATCTGCAGGAACAGCTTTTTTTCAAAGATGTGCCGTTTCTGGAGTCGCTGCTGGGGCCCTTGCGCGTGTGCTACATGAAGGGGCGCGCGAACTATCTGTGCCGGCACAAGCTGTATGCACTGCGCGATCAGCCGATTTTGATTGGCCTGGAGGAGATTGACCAGTTCCACAAGATTGCGGAGTGGGAGAAGACGACGGAGACGGGCGATCGCGTTGAGATTGATGGGCTGCCTGAGATGAGCCCGCTGTGGCAAAAGCTGGATGCGCGCACGGAGCATTGTTTAGGCCAGAGCTGCCCGGATTGGGAGCGCTGCTTCATCACCGAGATGCGGCGCAAGGCGCTCGAGAGCGACATCGTGATCGTGAACCATCACCTGTTCTTCGCGGACCTGGGCATCAAGCTGCAGGCGAAGACCGCGCCCGACGCGGGGATTCTGCCGGAGGCGGCGGTGGTGATCTTCGACGAGGCGCATGAGCTGGAGGATGTGGCGTCGAATTATTTCGGTGTGAGCCTGAGCAATATCCGCTTTGAAGAGCTGGTACGCGATCTGGAGACGATGCTGCGGACAAAGATCACGATTGCGACCAGCGTGCTGAGCGCGGGACAGATAGTGCGGGAGCGGGCGCGAATGTTCTTTGGCGCTCTGCCGCAGGACTTTGAGGGACGTGGGGTTTTCTCGCAGCGCGAGGAGTTTCTGGAGAACTTCGGGGACATCTACCTGGGGCTGATGAATGCGCTGCACCGGCTGGAGAGCGAGCTGGAGCAGGTGCGCGGCGTGGACGAAACGCCCGGACTGCGCAAGCGCGTGGCGGATATCCGCGAGCATTTGAAGTTCCTGATGGAAGCTGAATCGAAGAACACCGTCTTCTGGCTGGAGCGCCGGGCGAGCGGGCCGCTGCGAGGTGGTGTGCGGAATACGTATCTGCAGGCGACGCCGATCGATGTGTCGGGGCTGATGCAGGAGCTGCTGTTTGAGAGCTATTCATCGGTGGTGCTGACGTCGGCGACGCTGACGGTGGCGGGCGGCTTTGGGCATATTCGCAAGCGAGTGGGGATGGTGGAGGCGAAGGAACTGATGGTGCCGTCGCACTTCCGCTATCCGGAGCAGGCGCTGCTGTATCTGCCGCCGGAGATGCCGGACCCGCGCGAGCCGAGCTTTGCCGCAGAGGCTGCGAAGCAGATACGACGTGTCCTGGAGATCACGCGCGGGCGGGCGTTTTGCCTGTTTACGAGCTATGCGCAGATGCGCGACTTATACGAGCGGCTGCTGATGGAGCTGGAGTTTCCGCTGCTGCTGCAAGGCACGGCGCCGAAGAAGGCGCTGCTGGAGGAGTTTCGCACGACGCCGAACGCGGTGCTGTTCGGCACATCGTCGTTCTGGCAGGGCGTGGATGTGCAGGGCGAATCGCTGAGCTGCGTGATTGTCGATAAGCTGCCCTTTGCGGTGCCGAGCGATCCGGTGGTGGCGGCGCGGATGCGCGCGATCGAGGACGATGGGCGGAGCGCATTCTTCGAATACCAGGTGCCGCAGGCGGTGATCACGCTGAAGCAGGGGTTCGGAAGACTGATCCGGTCGCTGGAGGACCGCGGCGTGCTGATGCTGCTGGACCCGCGGCTGCAGCGGCAACGGTATGGGAAGGTGTTTCTGGAGAGCCTGCCGCCTTACCGGCTGACGAAGGATATTGCTGAGGTGGAAGCGTTCTTTGCGCGGGCAGGCCATCCAAAGCAATGACGCGGACTGGCCGTCCGAGGCGGACCGCGCCGGTGGCGCGTGTTGCTGGGTCGCTCCCTTTTGGTCGCTCACTACTGGTTTTGTGGACGTGCCGGCAGAGTGCAGCTTGCTGCTAGTAGCATTGATCTGAGATGTCGCGGAACCTGTACATCCTGGCTGCTACGCTGCTGCTGTTTTCGCTGATCTCGTGCGCCATGTTGGGTTCGGCGAGCGCGACGCAGCCGGAGCTGCCGGGCAACGGATCGCTATGGAAGACGACCGGGCTGTTTTTGTTTCTCGGGGCGGTGGTGTCGGCGTTTGCAGGCGTGATGCTGGCAATGTTTGAGCAGGTGGAGCGCCGGAATGAGGAGCGGGAACGCCGCGAGGGCCGACGGGGCCACTGAATCGCGGGAGCATGACAAAGATTGAAGACTGGCCTTTATGGCTCCAGCTATTGGTGGTGATACCGCACATCCCAGTGCTGGTTTGGTTGCTGATTCGCGACCCTAAGACTAGTCTCCTGAGTCATTGATTTCTCGTATAAGTTGCAGGTGAGTGAGCAGCGAGAGTGGAAGTGGCGAAGCGAGCGATGGAGGCGAGGATCTGGTCTGCGGATTTGGTCCAGCGAAAGGGTTTGGGCTGCTGGTTGTGGGCAGCGACGAACTCCCGGATTGCGGTTTCCAGTTCTTGAACGCTTCTGTGCGAGCCGCGCTTAATCTGCCGCTGTGTTAGTAGTGCGAACCAACGCTCGACCTGGTTGAGCCAGGAGGCGTGGGTGGGGGTGAAGTGCAGATGATAGCGAGGCCTCTTCTGTAGCCACTGACGGACCATCGCCGTTTTGTGGGTGCCGTAGTTATCCAGCACCAGATGGATATCGAGGTCGACGGGAACGGCGTTGTCAATCTTCTTCAGGAAATCCAGGAACTCCACCGAGCGGTGCCGTCGGTAGCACTTGCCGAGCACGCTGCCAGTGGCGATATCGAGAGCGGCAAACAGGCTGGTGACGCCGTGTCTCTTGTAGTCATGGGTGCGTCGCTCCTGTTGTCCAGCGCGCATGGGTAGGACCGGTTGGGTCCTGCTGAGAGCCTGTATCTGCGACTTCTCGTCCACGCATAACACCAGTGCATGATGGGGCGGATCGAGATACAGCCCAACAATATCTCGAACCTTGTCGATCAACAGCGGATCTGTCGATAACTGAAAGCTTTCCGTGCGATGAGGCTTCAGTCCAAAGGCGCGCCAGATGCGGCTGATCGTCGATTGGCTCAATCCGGTCCTGGCTGCCAGCATGCGGCTGGACCAGTGCGTAGCCCCCTTCGGAGTTTTTTCCAGCGTCAGCCGCACCACTTGCTCGACCTTCTCGTCACCGATCTCACGCGGTGCTCCCGGACGTGGCTCATCGCCCAGCCCAACAACTCCTTCGGCGATGAAACGGTTGCGCCAAAGACCCACGGTGAATCCGGTAGTGCGCAACTTCGCCGCCACCGCCGCGTTGCTCCCTCCTCCCGCACACTCCAGAACGATACGGGCACGAAAAGCTACCGACCGGGCGCTACGCGACTGCCTTGCCATGCGCTCCAACTCGGCCCGCTGCGCATGGTTCACCAACAACTCATACTTCTTCGGCCGTCCACGACGAGGCTCCATACCTCACCATAGAATCCCTATCCCACATACGCAACCTATTTATGACTCAGGAGACTAGAAACGCTCGGTATTTTGCCTACGGGTTCATGGTCTATATGGTGATCTTCTACTTTCTCTTTATGAAGTGAAATTCGCGATCTGACCACTAACAGACGTCGTGACGCTACATCGCTGGGAGCTAGCCAGTAGAATAGAGGATGGGGCTGAATTGCCTGTCTGGCAAAGGAAGAGATTCGTATGTATGAGGTAACGGTAGAGGCCGGGTTTTCCTCCGGGCACTATCTGCGCAACTATCGCGGCAAGTGCGAGAACCCGCACGGGCATAACTACAAGGTGCGCGTAACCTTGCGCGGCAAGGAACTGGACCAGGCGGGGCTGCTGCTGGACTTCAAGCAATTGAAGCAGGTGATGCGCCCGGTGATCGACCGGCTGGACCACCAGATGCTCAACGACCTGGAGCCGTTTACGGTGATCAACCCGTCAGCCGAGAACCTGTCGAAGTTTTTCTTTGATGAGACGAATCGCCAGTTGAGCGAGATGACCGGCGGCCGGGTGCAGGTGAAGGATTGCACGATCTTCGAAACAGACACCACGACGGCGACGTATTACGAATAGCAGTTCTCATGTATCTGATCGAAATCTATAAGTCAGTGCAGGGCGAGTCGAGCTTTGCCGGGTTGCCGTGCATCTTTGTGCGTCTGGCGGGGTGCAACCTGCGCTGCTCGTGGTGCGACTCCGAGTACACCTTCAAGGGCGGGTACAAGCAGTCGCTCGACGAGGTGGAGGCGGCAGTGGCGGCGCTCGCTCCGGTGCGGCTGGTGGAGTTTACCGGTGGCGAGCCGATGCTGCAGGAGCGTGAGCTGATTCCGCTGATGGAGCGGCTGCTGGCGCAGCACTACACGCTGATGATCGAGACCAGCGGCGAGCGGCTGCTGGGAAATGTGCCGAAGGATGTGCACAAGATTGTCGACGTGAAGTGTCCGGGATCGGGCGAGGGCGGGAGCTTCCGGATGGAGAACCTGGATGCGCTGACAAAACGCGACGAGGTGAAGTTCGTCATCAGCGACCGCGCAGATTACGAATTCGCGCGTACGTTCACGGTGGAGCATGGGCTGGCGGAGCGTGCCGGCGCGGTGCTGTTTTCGCCAGCGTTCAAGAAGGCGCCCAGCCTGGAGCGATCGACGAGCAACTGCGCGCTGGACCCGCGGGTGCTGGTGGAGTGGATGCTCGAAGATGGCGTGCCCGCGCGGCTGAGCCTGCAGATCCATAAGTTCATCTGGGAGCCGCAGAAGAAGGGCGTGTAGCCGCTCCTACTTCTTGCTGGCCAGGTACTTGTTGAAGGGGACTTCGAAGGCGAAGAGTTCGCGTCCATCAGAACTCTGGATTCGACGCAGCTCAAGGTGCGCGCCGGAGAGCGGATTCTCCAGGTCCTGAAGATCGTAGAAGAGGAAGCCGGCACGCGTGGTGTGCGGCTCTACGGCGATGGCGCCGTATTCAAATTCTGAAAAGTCCTGCTCGATCTTCTTATCTAGGTTCTTGCCCTTGCCGCCAAGTTTTATTGGACCGATGGGAATTTTGCGGCGCGGATCGGCTGGGCGATCGAGCGCGCGCTCGGCATCGCGCGGCTCTGCGGCAGGAACCTTGTCGCCGGCGGCAGTGATGAAATCGATGCGCGCGTCTTTGAGAGAGATGGGAGTGTCGCCTTCATTGGTGATGATGATGCGGATGGGGATGATGTTGGCGGAGGCGTAGTCGACACGAAAGATGGAGGCCTTCTGAGACGTATCGTAGGGATCGACCGCGATCGCCAGGTGGTCGGCGGCGTGACGCTCGAAGGCGGGATACTGATCCGCTGTACCGGGCGGCGGTGCGGGGTGCTGGGCTAAAAGTGGAAGCGCAAGCAGAGTGGCAGCGAACGGCAAAGACAGCAGGGAACGCATGTGGAGAATTAGAGCATTTTCGAGATTGCGCTGTCCTGCCTGCTTGCGCGGACGTAGATTATCCGCCGGAAACGCGTGACCGCGTGGCGCAATGTCTCGGTTAAAGGTAGTCTGCGGCAGGGCCGTGATTCTTTTCGTCTACAACGTGGGGTTGTTGCTGGCGCTAGCGGTGAGCGCGCCGGTGTGGCTGCTGCGTCCGCGCTGGCGTGAGGGGTTGCGCGAGCGGCTGGGCGCAGGCGCGACGCGAGTGGGTCATGCGCTGGCCGGCAGGCAGCAGGTGTGGGTGCACGCTGTCTCGGTGGGCGAAGTGGTGGCGGTGAGCCGCCTGGTGGAAGAGCTGGATGCGCGGCTGGGGCGCGGCTCGGTCGCGATTTCGACGACGACCAGAACCGGTCAGCAATTGGCGCGAGAGCGCTTCGGCGCGGGACGTTGTTTTTATTTTCCGATCGATCTGCCGTGGGTGGTGCGCGAGGCGTTTCATGCGCTGCGACCGCGCGTGCTTGTTCTGGCGGAGAGTGAGCTGTGGCCCAACATTCTGGCGGAGTGCGCGGGGGAGCGGGTGCCGGTGGTGGTGGTGAATGCGCGGATCTCCGACCGCTCACTGCCGAGATATCAGCGGTTGCGGAGATGGTGGCGGCCGTTCCTGGAGATGCTGACGCTGGTGCTGGCGCAGAGCGCGGAGGATGCGCGGAGATTCGTCGCGATCGGTGTACCGGAGAGCCGCGTGCGGGTAGGTGGCAATCTGAAGTTCGACGCGCGTCTATCGCGATCGGCCAAGGTGGTGGATTCGTTGCGAGCGCAGTTGCCGAGCGGCGCGAAGGTGCTGGTGGCGGGGTCGACATTAGAGGATGAGGAGCGCGTGCTGCTGGAGGCGTGGCCTGCGATCTGCGCGCGGACGCCGAACGCGGTGATGGTGCTGGCGCCGCGGCATCCGGAGCGCTTTGCACGTGTTGCGGCTCTGGCGCGCGAAGCGAAGACGCTGCTGGTCGAGCGTTCTGCGTGGGATGGAAGCGCGGTGGCTGCCGGAAGCGTGTTTCTGCTGGATTCGATCGGCGAGTTGAGCAGCATGTACGGATTGGGAGCAGTCGCGTTTGTGGGTGGAAGCCTGGTTCCGGCGGGAGGGCACAATCCACTGGAGCCGGCGCGATGTTCGGTGCCGGTGGTGATGGGGCCTCACTATGAGAACTTTCGCGATGCGGTGGAGCTGCTGCGTGGCGCGGATGCGTTGCGCGTGGTGAAGCGGGAAGATGTGGGGGAGGCGATCGCGGCACTGCTTGCCGATACAGATGCCGCGGCTGCCATGGGCGCGCGGGGCAAGAAGGCTTTCGAGGAGCAGGCCGGAGCGACCGCGCGCGCTGTGGATGCGGTGGTGGGGCTGCTTGCGGCGGGCGACGCGTGAGGCGCGTCGTGTGGCCGCTGCTGCCGCTGGTTCCGCTGTATGGCGCGGCGCAGGCATTGGATTCGACCGCATACGCTCGCGGGTGGCGGCGTGCGGAACGGCTTCGGTGGCCGGTGGTGAGCGTGGGCAATCTGTCGGTAGGCGGCGCGGGAAAAACGCCGTTTGTGATCGCGCTGGCGCGTGCGCTCACGGGGCGGGGATGGTCGGTCGACGTGCTGTCGCGCGGGTATGGGCGGGCGTCGGATGCTGTGGAGCGAGTTATGGCTCAGGATGTAGATGATCCGGCTGCGCGCTACGGAGATGAGCCATGGCTGATTGCGCGGCGCGGGGAAGTGCCGGTATTTGTCGGGCGTAATCGGGTGGCAGCGGGACGGCTGGCGGAGTTACCGCTTGTAGACGCGCCGGGCGCGCGGCACGTCCATTTGCTGGATGACGGGATGCAGCACCGCGGGCTGGTGCGCGATGCAGAGATTGTGCTGCTGCACCGGTCGGATTTTCAGACAACACTGTTGCCTTCGGGACGGCTGCGGGAACCGCTGGCGGCATTGGAGCGCGCGGACATTATGGTGCTGCGCGAGGAGGACATGGACCTGGCAGAGCGGGCGCGGCGCTGGATGAGGAGGGATGCGCGGATCTCGATGATACGGCGTGAGTTACAAGTTCCCACGTTGCCGGGAGCGGCGGTGGTGTTCAGTGCGATTGCCCATCCGGAGGAGTTCGTGAATGGGCTGCGCGCGAAGGGCGTTTCGATTGTGACGTCAAAGGCGTGGCGCGACCATCATCGGTTCACCGACGGGGATGTGACGATGCTTCGCGAAGTGGCTGCGAAAGATCAGGCGTCGTGTTTCGTCACGACGGAGAAGGACATGGTGCGGCTGACGAAGACGCAGCGCGCGCGCCTGGAACAAACCGGACCGGTGCTGGCGGCGAGCCTGACGGTGCGGCTGCTGGAGCCCGAGGCGGTGCTGGCTGCGCTTGAGGAGCGTCTGGAGCAGCGGGGCGCGTGAGAGAATCAGCTTTTGCGATCTAACAATAATGCGGAGAAGCAGAATGCGGAGAACGACCGGCTGCGCGTTCTGATCGTACGGCTGGGCGCGATGGGGGATGTGCTGCACGCGATGCCTGCAGTGGCGGCGCTGCGAGCGCAATTGCCGGAGTGCCATGTGGGATGGGTGATCGAGCCGCGCTGGACGCCCTTGCTGATGGCGGATGGAGGTGCTTCGCGTACACCCGCGATGCCGCTGGTCGACGTGGTGCATATGGCCAATGCCCGCGGATGGGCTCGGCGGCCGCTGGCCTCTTCGACGTGGCGCGCGATGCGCGGATTGCGGCGCGAGCTGGAGGCGCAGCAGTACGACCTGGCGATCGATCTGCAGGGCGCGGTGCGGTCTGCGCTGATCGGAAGAGCTTCTGGCGCTCAGTTAGTGGGTGAGGCGGAGCCGCGAGAGAGGCCGGCGCGATGGTTCTTCCAACGCAAGGTGGCAACGCGGGGCGCGCATGTGATCGAGCAGGCAGTGGAGGTGGTGGCGGACGCGACCGGGCTGACGCTTGCGCCGATATTGCCGCCGTTGCCGGTCGATTGCGCAGCAGAAAGGCGCGTGGCTGCGACGCTGCCGGATGCGGGGGCGCTGGTGCTACTGCATCCTGGTGCGGGCTGGGGCGCGAAGCGCTGGCCGGCAGAGCGCTATGGTGCGCTGGCGGCGGCACTGAAGGCGCGGGGATATGCGGTTGTGGTGAACCGTGCGCCGGGCGAGGAAGCGCTGGCGGCGGACGTGGTTCTCCCGTGCGGCGGCGCCGCACGGGAGATCGCAACCGACATGGCAGAATTGATTGCGATGACGAGACGATGTGTACTGGTGATTGGCGGCGACACGGGGCCGGCGCATCTGGCTTGCGCACTTGGCAAGCCGGTGGTGGGACTCTACGGGCCCACCGATCCAGCGCGAAACGGACCATGGGGAGTGCCGTTTCGCGTGCTGCGACACCCGGAGAGCCGGCGCGATCATGCGCGGCGGAGCACACCGGAGGCGGGGCTGCTGACGATCGAACCGGAGGAAGTCCTGGCCGCGGTTGAGGAGTTGCTGGGGTCACAGGGAACAACGGCAGGACGCCCGGCGGTGCAGGCTTGAGTGTGAGCTGGACGCGCATTGCGCGCCGCATCCGGGTGCCGATGGGATTTGTGGTTGCGCTGTTCTTTCTGCTGACGGCGCATCCTTCGCCGCATTCCCTGTTGTGGAGCCTACTGGGGACTGTGCCGGGCGTTGCATTGCGCGCGTATGCCTCCGGCTACGTGACGAAGAATACCGAACTGACGATGACGGGGCCGTATGCGTACACGCGCAATCCGCTGTATCTGGGCTCGATGCTGATTGCCTTTGGATTTGCCGTGGCCGCGCATAGCTGGTGGGTCGCGCTGGCTCTGGCGGTGTTGTTCACTCTGATCTATCTTCCGACGATCTATTCGGAGGAAGAGTTTTTGCGTGGGCGGTTCGATAACTATGAGGAGTATTGCAGGCGCGTGCCTCGGTTATTTCCGCGGTTGACGCCGGCATCATCCGTAACCGGCGGGGGTTTCTCCGGTGAGCTCTATCGCAAGCACCGCGAGTACAATGCAGCCTTAGGCACTCTTTCTATCTATGCGGTGTTATTGCTGAAGCTGTTTGTGTGGGATAGAGCTTTGTTCCTGTTCCTGTGAGATGGCGGAGTATACCTGGCAGAGCTTATCTGGAAGCGCGCATCACCGCTGCTGGCCGGCGGAAAAAACAATACGCGTGAGGGATGTATTTGAGACGACTGCCTTTGTTTTTTTGCGGTCTGCTGCTGACCATTGCAGTCGGAGCTCAGCAGATGCCATCGCTTCCCGCGCCGCAGCAGCAGTATCTACCCCAGCACCAGACGCTTTCCTATGGAGTGGACTGGCGCGTCTTTCCGGCAGGCACTGCGACCTTTCAACTGCAGAGTGACGGAACAACACAGCGGGTGCAGGCGAAGGGCGATTCGATCGGTGCGGTGAGCCTGCTGTTTAAGGTGGTGGATCGTTTCCAGTCATCGTTTGATCGGCGCACCGGCTGCTCCCAGACCTTTGCCAAGCAACTGCAGGAGGGCCGGCGTCAGATCGTGAGCACGCTTCAGTTTCAGTATGGCGCGCACAAGCAGGTGCTGGATGAGAAGAACCTGGTAAAGGGCACGAGCCACCATCTGGAGTCGCCGATTCCAGCGTGCGTGAGCGATTTGATGTCGTCGATCTTCATTGCCGGCGCCCAGCCGCTGGAGGTAGGGCAAAGCTTCACGCTGCCGATTGCGGATGCGATGCGGGTGATTGCCGTGACCTTCAAACCGGAGGCGCGGGAAGAGATCAAGACCCCCGCAGGCACATTCCAGACTATTCGGGTGGAGCCCACGGCCGATGCTGGCGTGGTGAAGAATCGCGGCAATATCTGGATCTGGTATTCGGATGACAACCGGCATCTGCCGGTGCAGATGCGAGCGAGGCTCTTCTGGGGCACCATTACGCTGCGGTTGACGAGCGTGGAGCAGAAGTAGAGCTGGCGGCGATTACTGCAAGCGGAAGCGGTCGCGCATCAGGCGCCGCAGCCGCGGCTGGTAGATGAGGTCATAGGCCAGCTCCTTATCCGGGAACATGGCGAGCGCGGCGCGGCGGCTGTCCGCGATCATTTCCGAGGCTGCTTCATACGTGAGCGTTGTGTCCTGCGCGATGACGGACATCACCATGTTCATCATGAGCTGGAGGCGGCGGAGATTTCTCTCTTCCTGCTGCTGCTCGAGCACGGAACGCGATTCCTCCGGCTGTGTCTGGCCCGTGTCCCTGGTTTCCTCTGACTCCATGCGTGGACCCTCCATGGGCTGCGACGTTTCGCAGACTTTATACCTCATAGTGATGCGGCGCAGCAGAAAAACGATCCAGGAGAGGTATCAAGGTAAGGGCGCCGGGTGACCGGATTTCCCATTGCGCTGCCTCACCAGCTGTATCTCAGAGCGGCTTTTCTTAACGGAAAAGCCGCCCTCTGCATCGGCTTCAGATACATCTATGGGAAATCCGGATGTACCCCAGTACCGTCGATGTAGAAGGTGGAGATACCGAGCGTGTCGGTGCGCCAGGTGCGGGCGCCCTCGTTTTCGAGCTTCTCGAGCGTCTCCCAGCGGGGATGGTGATAACTGTTGAAGGGGCCGACGGAGATGACGGCCAGACGCGGAGCGACGCGTGCGAGGAAGGGCGCGATAGTAGATGTCTTGCTGCCGTGGTGGCCGACCTTGAGCAGGTCGGAAGAGAGTTCAGCGAGAGGCGATGAGAGCATGGCGGCCTCGCTGGGTGCTTCGGCATCGCCTTCGAGCAGTGCGGAGTGGCCGGCGTAGCTGAGGTGGAGCACGAGCGAATCATCGTTGGTGGCGGAGCTGCCGGGCTGATAGCGCGGCGCCGGTGAGAGGACCCGCACTGTAGTGGCGCCGAAGGGCATGGTGTCGCCGGCGGAGAAGGAGCGGACCCTGATGCCGAGCGAGGCTGCTTCGCTGAGCAATGCCTGATAGGCGGGGATGGGCGGGTTGTGGCTGACCCATAGCTCGCGGGTGCGGAAGTTGCGCAGAACGGCGGGCATGCCGCCCATGTGATCGCTGTGCGCGTGGGTGAGCGCGACGACATCGAGACTATGCACGTGGCGGCTCCAAAGATAGGGCGAGACGACGTCTTCGCCGATGTCGAAATTACCCTGATGAGTCGAGCCGCCAGTGGGTCCTCCGGCATCGACCAGCATGGTGTGGCCGTCGGGCGAGACGACGAAGATGGAGTCACCCTGGCCGACGTCGGATGGCGCTGATCTCGAGCTCACCCGAGCGGCGCGAAACGGCGTGAGGCGCGAGCGCACAGACCATTGCTGCGATGAGCGCCACGGCGGCTAACGGGAGGGCGAAGCGGCTGCGCATGCGCACGATCCAGACTGCGAGCGTGAGCAGTAAGAGACAGGCGAGGGCGGCGGTGAGCGGTGGCTCGGGGAGACGCCATTCGCTCATGCGCCATGCGCTGCAGAAGCGAACGATGGCGAGGACTGCGTGCAGCATCGCTGCTGTAGCCGCCGCGAACAGCCATGCGACAGGCGGCGATACGAGCAGCGCGGCCATGGTGAGCAATGCGGCGGGGAGCAGCAAGGCGAGCGCGGGAACGATGAGGATGTTGACGAGCAGTCCCGATGTGGTGACGCGATGAAAGTAGGCGGCCATGGGCAACGCCATGGTCAGCTCGATGGTGGCAGAGACGAGGCAGAGGTCGAAGAACAGCAGGCTCCAGTGAACGGCGCGTGCGAGCGCATTCTGCGCATACCGTGTGCGGCGCGGGCGGCGGCTGATGCATGGCTCCAGATGCTCCCCGAGCAGACGCAGCGTGACACGGAACTGGGCGAGGCGCGGCTCGAATGCTGTATCCATGCCAACAGCGTTGATGAAGCGCGAGGCGGTAAGGAACGGAGCGCTGGTGCGCTCCATGATGGGAATCGCGATGCCGGCTACGGCGACGACGGTGAGGAGCGTCATCTGGAGGCCGGCGTCGAAGAACGCATGGGGATCGAGAACGAGCAGGCAAAGGGAGGCGAAGCCGAGGCTGTTGAGGCGCCCGCGATCGCGATAGAGAAGGCGGCCGATGAGATAGAGCGTCAGCATGGCGAAGGCACGCTGCACCGGCTGGCCGAAGCCGGTGAGCAGAGCGTACGCGAAGGATGAGACAAGCGTGAGCGCGGTGAGCGGAAGACGGCCGACGCGGAGTCTGCGGCCGATGCTGAAGACGAATGCGGCGAAGATGCCAAGGTGCAAACCGGAGACGACGAGCAGGTGGAAGGAACCAGTGCGCTCGAATGGCGTGCGCAGCGCGCTACCGAGGTAGGAGCGGTCGCCGGTGACCATGGCGGAGAGCATGGCGGCATCGTCGCGGCTGAGGGTGAGCCAGGTGGGCAGCGCGTGCGGGAGCGGGCTGTCCGCGAACTGCATCAGGCGGTCGCTGGCGGCAGTCTGGAGGGTATGTTGCAGGCAGGCTAGGCTGCGCTGGTTGCCGTGTCCCGTGACGTGGAGCTTTTCCGCCTTGGTTGAACCGATGATGCCGATCCCCTGGCTAAGCATCCAGGCGGGGCTATCCCAGACGCCGGGATCGCGGTAACGCTCGGGCGGCTTAATCGTTGCCGTGACGGTGACGATATCGCCACAGCCGAGCGGCGGAATAACGCCATCTTCGGGCGCGTAAAGCGAGAGGCGGAGGCCGCCCTCGACGGGTTGCAAGGGGTCACCCGGCTCCGCTGCGGAGCGGACATGCAGATCGATGGACTGCATCTGCTCCGTGATCTGTTCGGTGGAGAAGGGGCGAAAGGAGATGATGCGGCGGACGGAGGTCGTGCGCTCGATGGTACCGGTGAGCGTGACAGGTTCGTTCTGCGCTAGATGACGGAGCTCGGTCTGGGGTGCAGGGCGTGGTTGCATCTCTGCTGCGAATCCGCCGAGAGGCAGCCACGTTGCGGCAAGCGGCCAGAGGGCGATGCGTGGCTTCCAACGCGTGGCAGCCGCGGCGAGCAGGCCCTCCAGCAGCGTCGCGATGCCGAGCCAGGCGGGCGCAAACCAGTAACGGCTGGTGATGAGAATGCCCGCGGCGAAGGCTAGGGCCGCGAAGAGGAGCGGGGCGCGGGTGAAGCGCACCGGATCGTGCTCGATGGCGCCGATGTTGCGCTGTGCGGGAAGGCTTTTGGGGGCGTGGCGGGGCGTCGGCCGCTGCGATGGAGATTGCGGGGGAGCGATGGTGGCCATGAACCCGAGAGCCCTTGAAACGGTGGTCCGCCGATCAAGTGCGTTCGAGGGTGGCCACGGTCTCCAGATGGAATGTCTGTGGAAACAGGTCTATCAGGGTGAGGGCAACGGGTCGATACCCGGATGGTTGCAGCGTACGCAGGTCGCGGGCCAGGGTGGCGGGGTCGCAGGAGACGTAGACGATCCGGGGTGGTTGAACGGCCGCGAGGCGCTGGCAGACCTCTGCGCCGAGACCAGCACGCGGCGGATCGACTACGACGAGGTCTGGTTGTTGCGATGGGGGAGATTTGAGGAAGTGGAGGGTGTCCTGGGTGATGCGCTTGTGTCCCTGGCCATGGAGGTTGCAGGTGAGGTCGGCCATGGAGGCGGGCGAGGATTCGACGGCGATGACGCGTTCGAATTGCTGCGCAAGCGCCTGAGCGAAGAGTCCGACGCCGGCGTACAGGTCCCAGGCGAGCGCGCCTTGCCGCCCTGCAACTACCTCTTCAAGCAGCTTGGGGACAAGGTAACGATTCACCTGAAAGAATGCGCCAGCGCTGACCTGATAACGATGCGAACCGACGGCGTAATCCAGCGATGGCTGGCCCCAAGCGGAGGACGGCTGGATGCGGCGTGTTTTGGGATCGAGCACAAAAGTGTGCACGCCTTTGAGCGCAGGCAGTGTCGGCAGAAGCGCGTCTGCGACGGATCGGGGCAGGCCATCCGGCGATTTCCGTTGGGTGAAGAGCGAAACGAGCAACGCGGACTCATCTGCGTTCGTGAAGAATTCGACTTCGGAGAGAGTCGTTGCAAGCGCCGATTGCTGCTGGAGGAGATCGTTGAACACGGCGATGGCCTGCTGCAGAATGGGCGCTGCGACGGGGCAGTGGGTGACGGGCAGGTTTCGAAGCGAAGCGGCTTCGCGGTAACTGAGCGCGGCGTGTGGGGGGCGGCTGATGTGCAGACGGATGCGATTGCGGTAGTCCCAGGGATGGCCAGAAAGAATGCGAATTTCCGCTGGAATGGGCACGTGGGCTCGCTCCAGTGTTTCGACGAGGATGGCTTGTTTCATTGCGAGCTGCGCAGGGTAGTCCGCATGCTGGTAGTGGCAGCCGCCGCAACGCCCATAGTATTCGCAGCCGGGAGTAATGCGGCTGGACGCTGGCTCGAGCACGGAGTCGAGTTTGGCGGTGACATAGCTGCGGCGGTCGGTTGCGATGGTCGCTTCAACCAGCTCGCCGGGCAAGGCGAGAGGCACGAAGACCGCCTTGCCGGCGAGATCGGCTGGGGCATCCGCTGGGGCGTCGGCTGGAATGCGGGCCAGCGAGGCGCCACCATAGATCGCCTTTTCGATGCGCAGCTTCATGTCACTCGCCCTGTTGCATATAGAAGAGACTGATGCGCGGCAGATCGTAGCGCTCAAGCAGGCGACGGCGCAGGAACTGCTGTTCGATCTGACGAATCTGCAGCGCCTGCATGCGGCTGCGATATGGAGCGAGCTCGCGCGCAGCCTGCTCGCGCATCTGTTCCAGCTCCTCTGCAGGCATTTGGGTGATCAGCAGGGCGAAGAGCTTCTCTTCGAGCGCGCTCAGATGGTGCTCGAGCTCTTCATTGGTGAGATTCTGTGGCGCGAGCTGCTCCAGCCTGTCGCCGATCTCGCGCAGTGCGGGCAGGGTGGTGGCGGCGCGAGCGAAGATAGCGGCGGCGGTGCGCAGATGATGTGCGATGCGCTCATACTCAAGACCCGCGGCTGGGTTTTGCACGGGCGTGCCGCCCACGGCTGCCTCCTGCATGGCCTCAACCGCTTCCATGACCGCCTGGGCACACCATGCCAGGCCGTTGACCTTGCGCATACGAGCCTTTGTTTTGCGCGCCTCGTATTTATCGAAGGCTGCATCGATGCCGCGCAGAACCGCAGCTAGAGGGACGCCGGCCTCGCGCCAGGTGTCGATGAGCGCCCAGTCAATCGTGGAGAGGAGCAGGATGGAGCCACGGCGGCGCTGGAAGTGCTCCTCAATCTCCGTGAAGTAATTGATGTAGTTCTGCACTTAAGTGGTGGCGGCGGGAGGTGTCGCGCCACGCGATCGTGAGCTGCGGTTCCGCTCGTAGAGCAAGCGGAGGCCGTCGAGGGTGAGCATGTCGTCGATGGCGGTGATGTATTTTGAATCGTCGTGCAGCATGTGAGCGAGGCCGCCGGTGGCGATCACTGTGGGCGCCGGATCGTTCGGATGGCTACCATGTATCTCTGCCAGCATGCGCTCGAGGATGCCGTCGACCAGACCGATGTAGCCGTAAAAGAGGCCGCTCTGCAGGTGTGCGATGGTATTGGTGCCGATGACGCGTGCGGGACGTTTGATGTCCACCCGAGCCAGCTTGGCTGCGCGGGAGAAGAGCGCGTCCGCTGAGATGCCGAGACCGGGAGCGATGACGCCACCGATATATTCGCCGCGTGCGGAGATGACGTCGAAGGTGGTGGCGGTGCCGAAATCGACGACGATGATGGGACCACCATAGCGCGCGAAGGCAGCGACGCCGTTGACGATGCGGTCCGCGCCTAATTCGGCGGGATTATCGACGAGCAGCGGCATACCGGTCTTGATGCCGGGCTCGACGAAGATGGGGCGGAGACCAAAGTAGCGTTCGCAGAGTCGGCGGAGGGTAGTATCGAGCGGCGGAACGACGGAAGAGACGACGATCGCGCTGATCTTTGAAACGTCGATCTGGCGCATCGCGAAGAGGTTCATGAAGAGCACGCCGTACTCATCGGAGGTGTTGTTTTTGTGCGTGGTGATTCGCCAGTCGGCGACCAACTCCGGCGAGTCGGGGTTGTAAAGTCCGAGGACGGTGTTGGTATTGCCCACGTCAATCGCGAGCAGCATTGCTAGAGCCCCCCTTCCCGTACTCCGCCGGAGAGCACAGTGCGGATGCCCTGCGCTGTGCGGACGCGCAGAAAGCCACGGACGTCGAGGCCGTCCGTCACTCCGGAAAACGTATCGGCTTCAGTAACGATCACGGGTTTTCCCTGTACCCATGTCGAACCGGCGATCACCCGATTGCGAACGTCGGTGGTCGCCGCTTCGAGGCCGTGGCGCGCTGTCAGGCGCTCGATCTCTTTGTGAAGGTGATGCAGGAGGGCTACCAGCAGATCCTGACGCGACCAGTCCTGACCGGTCTCGATCTTAAGAGAGGTGGCGAGCGATGCCAGCTCCGGTGGGAACGCGGGCTGATGCACGTTGATGCCGATGCCGATGACGGCGTGGCGCACCCGTGTGACCTCAGCGTTCAACTCGGTGAGAATGCCGCCGATCTTGCGGCCCGAAAGCATCAGGTCGTTGGGCCAGCGAATGTCCGGTGCGAGCGAGGTGACGTCGCGCACGGCGGCCTGGACGGCGAGCCCCGTGGCCAGCGAGAGCCAGAGTATGTCCGCCGGTGCGATTGCGGGGCGCAGCAAGATGCTGACGTAGAGGCCGGAGCCTGCGGCGGAGTGCCACTCGTGCGCGCCGCGGCCACGACCGCCAGTCTGCTCGTCAGCCAGGTAGACGGTGCCGCTCTCCTGCCCCTGCTCGGCCTCGCGCATGGCGAGCGTGTTGGTGGAGTCGATGGTGGGGAAATGGCGGACTTTGCCGGCAAACGGGGTGCCGGCGAGTTCGCGGCGAAGGGCGTCGAGTTCGAAGGCCTCGGCTGTCGGAGGGGCGGTCGGAGTGGGGAGCAAGGACATGAGCTAACTTTCGGCCACGATGCGCATGCTGAGATCGACGGCGGTGGCGGAGTGGGTCAAGGCGCCGGAGGAGATGAAGTCGACGCCGGCCTCGGCATATTTGCGGATGGTGTCCAACTGGATGCCGCCGGAGGCCTCAATAGGCACCTTGAGGCCGCGGGCGTGGATGAGCTTGACGGACGCAGCGACCTCGGCGGGTGTCATGTTGTCGAGCAGAATAGCTTCCGCGCCGCCTTCGATGGCCTGTTCCAGTTCCTTATGGTTGCGCACCTCTACCTGCAGGCGCTGACCGGTCTTGCGCGCGGCAAGCGCAGCCGCGAGTACCTTGGGAATGCCGCCACCCAGTGCGATGTGATTGTTCTTGATAAGGATGCTGTCGGAGAGATCCAGGCGATGGTTCTCGCCGCCACCGCAGGAGACAGCGTACTTGTCCAGCAGGCGCAGGCCGGGAACGGTCTTGCGCGTGTCCAGCACTTTTGCTTTCGTGCCGTGCACCTGGTCAACGTAGCGGCGTGTGATGGTGGCGATGCCGCTCATGCGCTGCATCAGGTTGAGGATGACCCGCTCACAGGAGAGGAGAACGTGTGCGGTAGAGCGAACCACCGCAATCGATTGGCCACGCTTGACGCGCACGCCGTCGAAGATCTCCGGATGATGGACGACTTCGTAGCGAACAGGATTTGCCCGTCCAGATGCGTGGCTAAGACGGGAGTAAATGTCCAGAAAGCGGGGAATGCAGCCCAGGCCGGAGACGACGCACTCTTCCTTCGCAACGATGGTGCCAGAGGCCCGCAGCTTGGGGTCGATGGTGTACGCCGTTGTAATGTCTTTGAGCGCCTGATCTTCCAGCAGGGCATGTTCCAGGATGGCTTCGACTCGCTTGCTCTTCCAATCCATACGCTCATTCATGATACGCCGCGACGGGCGAACCTTGAGACTGGCTTAATGAAGTGCTGGGCTAGGATGAAAGGATGTTTCTTCGGGGGGTCTCTTTACTCTTGGCGGCGCTCGTGCCGCTGGCAATCCAGGCGCAGGTGCAGCCTCGCCAACAGGATGAATGCGAGCTGGGCCGGTTCCAGGTTTGCCTTGTGCACATCTTCCAGGATGAGCGCGACATTGTGACCAGTCCGGCGCGAGTGCGCCCCAGCGACCTGCTCTGGATTGCGCCGTTTGGGCTGGCGACCGGAGTGGCGATCGACTATGACGCGCACGCGTTGCGCAGTCTGGGCAGTCATCCGCAGCGGGAGGCTGACTTCCGCCACGTGTCGGACGTGGGTGTGTACGCGCCAATCGCCGGCCTCGTGGCAGGCTACGCAGCCGGCTCTATGCGTCACGATGACTACCTGAAGCAGACCTCGGTGCTCGCCGGCGAGGCGGTGGCGGACTCGCTGATCCTGAACGAAGGCCTGAGGTATGCGATCAACCGCCAGACGCCGAGGCAGGGGGACGGGACCGGGCGTTTCTGGCCGCACGGCACGAAGACATGGCCGGATGGGCAGTCGATGCCTTCCAACCATTCCATCCTTGCGTGGAGTTTTGCGCATGTGGTGGCGTCACGATATCCGGGCTGGGGCACGAGGCTTGCGGTCTATGGGCTGGCGACGACGGTGAGTGTGTCGCGCGTGATGGCGAGGGAGCATTTTCCATCCGATGTGCTGGTGGGCAGCACACTGGGCTACCTGATCGGCGGCTACGTGGTGCACAAGCGCGGCGAGCCGAGCCGCAGCTACTCATTCTCGATGGTCGATACGCCGAACGGGCGTGGCGTGCAGTTGTCGTACAACTTCAATCACTAGGAACGAGCACATCATTCCGGCGGTAGGCCATCCAGCGCGGCGGCGGTACGCTCGATGAGCGTTGTCAGTTCCGCGTTGCGGCGACGAATGCCATCGACGACTGAGACAGGCGCCTTGGCCAGGAAGGCCTCGTTGGTGAGCTGGCGATCGCTGTTTTCCTTCTCTTTTTGCAGCTTGGCGAGGTCCTTGGTGAGCCGCTCGCGCTCGGCCTTCGTGTCGACCGGTTTCTCGTAAACGACGGCGACATCGAATGTAGGCGCAGCGCGATGCGCCAGGCCATCCGGGAGTTGCGTGACGACTTCGAGCGTGGTGACCCGGGCGAGACGCTGGATGGTGGCGAGGTTCTGCTCGAAGACAGCGGCGTCGGTGGTGCGGAGCAGGATGGGGACGGATTCGCGCTCGGGCACGCTCGCGTCCTTGCGCGCTGAGCGCACAGCGACGATAAGCGACTGCAATCGCGCCATGTCGCGCTCGGCTGCTTCGTCGATGCTTCCTTTCGCAGAGACGGGATAGGTCATGAGCGCGATGGAGCGCGCCGGCGGCCGCCCGTTGTAGAACGCGTGCCAGATCTCTTCGGTGATGAAGGGCATGAAGGGCGAGAGCATGCGGAGCGACGATTCAAAGACACCGTTGAAGAGAAGGAAGGGCAATAGCCGGTCCTCTTCCGACTCGGAGGTTTCGATACGCAGCTTCACCAATTCCAGATACCAGTCGCAGAGGTCGCCCCAGAAAAACTGGTAGATGGCATGGGCCGCTTCATCGAAGCGGTAGATTTCGAGTGCGGTGTTGACGGCATTTGCTGTGGCGTAGAGACGCGAGAGGATCCAGCGATCTTCAAGGCGCGACTCATCGGACGCTTCCGGCTGTTTCGCTGCGCCGGGATCCGCGGGGTTCGTCAGCACAACTGCCTGGTCGCGACTCACCGTTGCGAGGTCAATCGCGCCGAGGTCCAATCCGCCTTCCTCGGCGAAGAGGCGCTCACGCTGCATGAAAAGGAAACGCGCGGCATTCCAGATCTTATTGGCGAAGGCGCGATAGCCCTCAGTGCGGGCTTCGGAGAAGGCGATATCAGTGCCGGGCGAGGCCATGGTCGCGAGCGTGAAGCGGACGGCATCGGTTCCGTAACGTTTCACGATCTCGATGGGATCGATGACGTTGCCCTTAGTCTTGGACATCTTCTGACGCTCGGCATCGCGTACCAGTGCGTGGATGTAGACCTCGCGGAAGGGCACGGCATCCTTGAGCGTGCGCGCGGAGCCATCGGGCATGGGGACATCGAGCATGAAGTGGCAGCCGAACATGATCATGCGGGCCACCCAGAAGAAAAGGATGTCGAAGCCGGTGACGAGCAGTTCCGTGGGATAGAAGGCGGCGAGATCGGCCGTCTGATCCGGCCAGCCGAAGACCGACATAGGGAGAAGGCCGGAGGAGAACCACGTGTCGAGCACATCCGTCTCCTGCGAGATGGCCTTGGATTGGCAATGCTGGCAGGCTTCGGGCGTTTCGCGGGCGACCGTCACCTTGTCGCATGCGGCGCAGTGCCATGCGGGAATACGATGGCCCCACCAGAGCTGGCGCGAGATACACCAGTCGTGGATGTTGCGCATCCACTCGTCGTACGTCTTGCGATATTGCTCGGGTGTGAAGCGGATGTGGCCCTGGTCGACCGCAGCGATAGCCTTCTCTGCCAGCGGCTGAATCTTGATGAACCACTGGGTGGAGAGACGCGGCTCGACCACGGTTTTGCTGCGGTCGCATTTGCCTACGGCATGGGAGTGGTCCTTGACTGAGTAGCCAGGCTGGCCTTCGAGCTCAGCAACGATCCGCTTGCGCGCCTCGTACCGGTCGAGACCGGCGAAGCGACCCGCAACATCATTGAGGTGCGCCGTCTCATCCATGATGTTGATGGACTGGAGCTTGTGGCGCTGGCCGACAGCATAGTCATTGGGATCGTGCGCGGGTGTGATCTTGACCGCGCCTGTGCCGAACTCCGGGCTGACCCAGGGATCGGCAACGATGGGAATCTCGCGCCCGATGAAAGGCACGCGCACGCTTGCGCCCTGCAGATGCCGGTAGCGTTCGTCGATGGGGTGCACGGCGATGGCGACGTCCCCGAAGATCGTCTCCGGCCGGGTGGTTGCAACGAGAAGCGAATCGCTCGAGCCGACAATACCGTAAGGGATGGTGTAGAGCTTGCCCTGCTGCTCTTCGTGAATGACTTCGAGATCGGAGATGGCGGTCTGGCAGTCCGGGCACCAGTTGACGATGTAGGCGCCGCGATAGATAAGGCCCTGTTCATGCAGGCGGACGAAGGCTTCGCGCACGGCGCGCGAAAGTCCGGTGTCCATGGTGAAGTACTCGCGCGACCAGTCGACGGAGGCGCCGAGGCGCTTCATCTGATCGAGGATGGCACCGCCGTACTGTTCCTTCCAGCTCCACACCCGCTTGAGGAAGGCCTCGCGGCCAAGCTTCTGGCGCGAGGTTTTCTCCGAGGCAAGCTGGCGCTCCACCATCATCTGGGTGGCAATACCAGCGTGATCTGTGCCCGGCACCCAGAGGGTGCGATCGCCGCGCATGCGGTGCCAGCGGGCGAGGATGTCCATCTCCGTCTGGTTGAGCATGTGGCCCATGTGCAGGCGGCCGGTGACATTGGGTGGCGGCAGCAGCATCGTGAAGTTGCGCTGGGCAGAGCTGGCGTCGGGCGCAGCTACGTGAAAGAGATGCTCACGGACCCAATATTCGGCCCAATGCTCTTCAATCGCGGCTGGATCGTAGGCTTTCGGAAGTTCGTGCGGCATGGAAGTCTCAGGGTAACAAAGAGGGAAGGCAACGACAGACAACCGCAGACAAAGACAGTCAACTACAGGGTCAAACAGAAACGGCAGGGATGAGTGCCCGCTGCCGTTACCTGTTCTTGTCTGTTGTGGTCTGCCGTTGTCTTTTTAGAAGGGGTTCAGCTTGTCCAGGCCCTTCTTCTTCTTGTTGGCGCTGGAGGACTCGGAGCTCTGGTCGGTTTTAACCTTGGGATTTTTCTTGTGTTTCTTGCCGGGGTCTGGAGTTCCGGTTTGCACCTGGGCATTGCCACCCGGGGCACTCTTGACGTCGTTCACCTGCGATTGGCCTTCTGCAGGCTTCTCGAGAGGCGGCAACGGTGCGGTATTGGCCGGACCGACCGTCTTCAATCCATAGTTATCGGCGGCGGCCGCGGGTGCGGGATTGCTTCCGCCAGCGGGTGCGGCGGCAGCAGGTGGGGCTGCCCCGGTGCTGGAAGCTCCACTGTTGTTATCCACGGCGTTGCCGTTGGGATTCAGAATCTCCGCGCCTAAGCCGGTTCCCCCTGCACCCGCAGGATTTGGCAAAGCTGCATCGCCGGTGCGCGGCGCGGCGGTGCCATTGGCGACTTCCGGTGAGGGCGTGGTGCCTGCTTCAGGCTTGATGCCTGCAGCCGTATTGAAGATCGCGATGTTTTGCTTACTGATTTCAGGTGCCGTGACGGTCTTGGCCGGTGTCATCAGGGGCTCGCCGACGCGCGCTGCCTCCAGCGTGGAGGGGCCGTGCTTCACCAGCAATATCGCGCGATCCTTCAACTTGATGTTGGCGCGGCTTTGCTCCTCCGCTTCACTCTCTGCGAGAGCGGCCTGGGTCGGCTCCGGAACGGGACGGCCGAGCGCAATCAGCTTTTCTCTCGCGTCCTCAACGTGCGGCGCCATGGGGTAGCGGGTGACTACCTTGGCGTAGCAGTCCGCGGCGCGGTCGTCATAGGCGGCGATGAGGCGTTCCCGGTCGGCGGGCTTGATATAGCCCATCTTCGAGGCAATCGTTGCCTCGGCGGCGTAGTTATCCCCCAACTGCATCAGGGCCAGGTCGCTCTTGCTGAAGAGCGGATAAGAATCGGTGACCGTCTGCAGGCGGGCGATGCTCGCCGGCCAGTTCTCGTGGGTCGCATAGAAGCTGCCTACGGTGAACTGCCGCTGTGCCAGCACCTCCTGTACCTCGCGCAAACGCTGTTTGGCACGCGGGACCAGAGTGGAATCAGGGTATTGCTGGACCATCAGCCGGTATTCCTGCTCTGCGCGCTCCGCGTTGGTGGGGTCGCGGTCCGGCTTCTCCATTTGCTGGTAGTAGATGTCACCCACCTTCATTTGTGCTTCGGCAGCCTCGGGCTGATTGGGGAAGAAGGTGATGAAGTCCTTGTACTCTGCTTCGGCCTGCTGCAATGCGGCGGCGCCACCCTCCTTGTACCAACTATCGCCGACGGCGAGCTTGGCGCGCATCTGGTATTCCGACTCCGGATAGGTGGTGAGCAGCGCCTGCAGATCGAGGCGGGCCACATCGTACCTGCCCTTCCTGAGGGCGCTCATCGCCTTGTCGAAAAGCTCTTTATCCGGCTGTTTGGAGGTGACACCAGCCAGGGGGTCCGTGGAACTGGCCTTCTTCGACTTCTGAGCACGGTGGAAGATTTGCGCGGGTGCGCTGACCGTGAATGTGGCAGCCAGGCAGGCGGCGGCTGAAAGGGCCAACAGTCGAGCGGAAAAACTACGGTTCATAGACATCAACATCCCTCGATACGTAAGAAAGACCGGGCAAAGGCCACCGGCAGTGTGCGTTCGATTTCGCCCGTGGGTTACTCCGTTAATATTACCGGGCTGAGGCGAGCTCTGCCGAGCGGGCTGCCTCCAATAATTCACGTGCCTTGCGCTCCGGCTGGCCGCCATCGAAGACGGCGCTGCCGACAACCAGGAGCTCCGCTCCTGCTTCGACGACCGCGGCGACCGTGTCGTGAGCCACCCCACCATCGACTTCGATACGGAAGCTCAGGTTCCGCTCGGCGCGTAACTCGCGGAGGCGGCGGATCTTATCCAGCGAGAACGGGATGAATTTCTGGCCGCCAAAGCCAGGGTTCACGCTCATGATCAGGACGTGATGAAGCATGGGGAGGACGTCGTAGAGGAAATCAACGCGAGTGGCCGGATTGAGGACCACGCCGGGCTCCATACCGTGATCGCGAATGTGCTCGATCGTGCGGTGCAGATGGACGCAGGCTTCGTAGTGGACGCCGATCCAGTTGGCTCCAGCCTCGGCGAAGGCGGGGATAAAGTCGTCCGCGTTCTCGATCATAAGGTGGCAATCGAGAGGCAACTTGGTGACCTTGCGCAAGGACTTTACAACCGGAGGGCCAAGCGTGATGTTGGGGACGAAGTGGCCGTCCATCACGTCCACGTGAATGACGGTGCCACCCCCGCGCTCAGCCGCAGCAACACCTTCGGCAAGCCGGGCGAAATCTGCCGACAATATGGAGGGCAACAGTTCAACCACGCGGCCAGTGTATCAGCGGCAGCGGCGCTTAGGCAGTGGAAGCGGGCACAGCCGCCGTGGCGACGCGAGCCACGCGCGAGATGGCGCGGAGGAGCGGCTTATGAGGAATGGCGCCGTCCGCGCCGGCGAAGACAGCCTCACCAGCCCGCTTCGCGAGCGGGCGAAAACACCAGCGAGTGAAGAGCGCGAGATGGTCCTCGACCTGCGGAGTTGAGGGCCGTGATGGCGACATCGATTCGAGCGCATGAAGCACGGTCTGAAGGCGTTCCTCCAGCGTATCGACTGCGGGACCGGTGGTGGGTGAGGCTTCGAGCGGAACTGCCGCCAGCGCCATGGGATGCGAATAGAGCGAGGAAGAGCCCGACTGCTCATTGTGCAGCCGCATGCCGACCGTGGCGTAGGGGACTGGCCCTCCGAGTCCCTGGCGCGTGAGACGGAAGAGCGCCACTTCGCCGGGTTCTGCCGATGGCTGGACGATGACCGCGGAAAGCTCGGAGAGGAGACGCATAGACTCCGGCAGCTCGCGCAGCGCGGTTTCTGCTTTCTCGTAGCGCTGATGGATGGCGGCGGCTGCCTCGAACTCGAGCGCTTCGGAGGCTGCGGCGCGCTCGCGTTCGAGCGATGCAAGCAGGCTGGCCCCGTGCGTGCGAAGCGTCTCGAAGACAGCGTCCGCTTCGGCGCGGTGGCGGTCCGGCGTACAGGTCTGATTGCACGGTGCCAGGCACTTCTTCATCTCGAAATAGGGGCAGGCGGGGTGCTCGGGATAGGGATGGAGGTCTTCCACACAGCGGCGCAACTGAAAGAGATCGAGCACGGCGTCGCAGGCTCGCTCTGCGGCGGCGCGGGTTGGAAATGGGCCAAAGCTGCGTTCTGCCGCGCTGCGCACGTAGCGGTTGGTCGCAAAGAGGCGAGGGAAGTCGTTCTCCATCGCCATGCGGAGATACGCGGGCGGGCGCAGGCGCAGCCGTTTACGTACGGCGGCGGTATCTTTTGTAGCGAAGGCGGATACGATTTCACGATAGAGCAGCAGCGAGGCTTCAAACTCCGACCCATAGGGCGACCATGCGATCTCCTGCACGAAGGGAAGAAGCTGCAGGCGCCGCGACAGGGCTTCTTCAGGCGCAAGCATGCGTTGAAGACGACGTCGTAGATTGCTGGTGCGGGCGATGTACGGCTCGCGGCGTTCGCCGAAGCCGAGCGAAAAGACCGCCGGCGCTTCCGACAGGTCAGCCAGCGGATTCGCCGATGCCGGTCCGTTTGCCTGGACGAAGGGTAGGGTATGCGCCAGCACGCCCCAATTCTAACGAGGTGCTCGCGCGCAAGCTGCGGTCAGGATGGTGAGCCTCGGCGTTTCGTCCCTATAAATACGTTGCTCGTCATGATTTGTGGTGGACACGTCAAACTACCTGTCATATGATCCACGAAATCGTTTTTACGATTTCGTTACTGTTTGAAATAGCACTGGCTCCACGTAGAGCCGGCGCATAACTCTTTATTTTCCGAGGCTAGAACGCAGATGGCAGCACGTGGGTATTCCTGTTTCAAAATTCGGTTGGCCGTGGGTCTGCTGGCCATTCCGTTGATGTCTTCTCTACCGGCCGTGCTGTATGCGCAGGCCACGGCCAGCGGGGCAATCGCCGGTACCATCACAGATTCAGCGAGCGCGGCAATCGTGGGGGCCACGGTAACCGCAACCAACATTGAGACGAATGCGCAGCGCGTGGCAAAGACCGGCGCGGGCGGCGAGTATCGTTTTGACCTGCTGCCCGCAGGCCACTACAGCATTCATGTGGAATCGACCGGGTTTGCAGCCGGCGAGATCAAAGACATAGACCTGCTGGTAGGAACGACCTCTGCCGCAAACATTCCGCTGAAGCCGGGGAGCTCGGCCGAGACGGTGCAGGTGCAGGCAAACAATCAACTTGTCGATCCGGAGAAGAGTGACGTATCGGTTGCGGTGACGCCGCGACAGATTGCAGATCTACCGCTGAACGGCCGTGACTTCGCCAACCTGGCGATCCTTGCCCCGGGCGTAAAGCAAGTGGACAGCTACGATCCGACGAAGAACCGTTACGCCGTCTACGCGGTGAATGGTTCGACGGGACGCAACACGAATACCACCGTCAACGGTGTCGACAACAAGGACAACACGGTGGGCGGCGCGGTGATGCAGTTGCCGCTGGAAGCGGTACAGGAATTCATCATCAGCCCGAACCGTTTTTCGGCAGCGAATGGACGCAGCGAGGGCGCGGCGCTGAATGTGGTTACTAAATCCGGAACCAATCTCTTTCACGGCAGCCTGTACGGGTTTTTCAGAACACAGGATTTTCAGACCAACAACTACTTTGCCAAGCAGGGAGATCAGCCGAAGCCGGACTATGGCCGGCAGCAGTACGGCGGTTCAGTGGGCGGCCCGATTCGCAAGGACAAGGACTTCGGCTTCTTTGCCTACGAGGGTTTGCGCGAGCGCTCCAGTATCTCCGTCAATCCCGATTCTTTTGACGAGCTGACCCTCGTGGCGCAGGTTGCAAAACAACAGCCCAACCTCTTTGCGGTGGCGCCGCAACCGTCGCACACCATCCCGACCCCGTTCGATGAGAAGCGCTACAACGGCCGCATCGACCATAGCTTCAATGAACGCGAGAGGGTGTTCGTTAGCTACATTGCGCAGGACAACAAGAGCAATAACGATCAGGACACTTCGCAGGTTGATCTTACCCAGACCAACGTCACGCTGAATGATCTGATTCTGGCCAATGTCACACTGAACTCCGTACTCAGCCCCAGCCTGGTGAACAATTTCACTGTCGGTTTCCAGTACTGGAATAACCTGATCGCGGCAACTGTAGTAGCGCCGACGATTACTTTCCCTGATGGCACGCAGTTTGGCACCAACATCAACGTGCCGCAGAAGTCCAGCCAGCACAAATTCCAGTTCCGCGACGATATCTCCTACTCACATGGCAGACACACGGTGCGCGGCGGCGTGGATTTTCTGTATGAACCGCAGCTGGGCGGCTACTTCGAAAACAACTCGACGCCGGAGTTCGACTTCTATGCGAGTCCGGCCGATTTGCTGGCACTGCCTCAGGGCTTCTCTACAGCGGGTGCGGTACAGGCTATGACGGGAACATCTGGCGATCCGAGCTTTCTGCTGTCGCCGAAGATGCTGGGACTCTATATCGAGGACGACTGGCGCGCCACACAGCGCCTGCTCATCAATGTAGGTCTTCGCTATGACCGCGATATCAATACCTACGGCATTGACAAGCAGAAGATCAGCCGCACCCACCAGGAACTGGTCGCAGCCGCTGCTACCGGTATTCCTACGGTGCCAACGACTGTCAATCCGAACACGTATCTCACCGGCTATACCCCGAACCTCACCAATATCGGCGGTGTGTTTACCGGCCTGCCGGACAACGATAACCTGGACATCAGCCCGCGCATTGGCTTCTCTTTCGATGTTCTGGGCAATGGCCGTTTCATTCTGCACGGCGGTTACGGGCTCTACTTTGGCCAATCGTTTGAGAACATTCCGCTGTTCATGATCCAGCAGGCAAATAACACTGTTTTTGCGAACACCTTCAGCATTGCTTGCAACGGACCGAATGATCCAAAATGCGGAGCGTCTCAGACCGTACCGGGCACGAATATCACCCTGACCAATTACCGCTATGGCGTCGATCCAGCTCCGGTGATTCCGCCGGCGAGCCACGATCTGGCTCCGGGATCGACCGGCCGCATCATGGATCCCAGTTATCGCAATCCCTACACGCAGCAGATCAACGCCGGTTTCCAATACGCACCCAACAACTTCTCGGTCATTGAAGTGGACTACGTGCAGGCACGCGGCCTGCATGACAACAAGACGGTCAACATCAATCCGGTTCAATACTTCGGAGACGGAACGCGGCCCTTCTCTGCCGCGTTTAACGCCGCTGGCGTACCGGAACTTGGCCGCATCGCGGATGAGCAGTCCATCGGGCGTTCGTATTATGACGGACTCAACATCAGCTATCGCCAACAGATGTGGAAACACTTCACCGGGACCGTCAACTACACCTTCTCGAAAGCCCTAGCATTCGAAGGCGGTGCGGCATCATTTCGGAATACCGCGACAAACCCGTTCCTCGGTCAGTTCCGCCGCCAGGACTTTGGTCCAACGCCGGCGGATGAGCGTCATCACGTCACCGCCTCAGCGACGTGGAATCTACCGTGGAAGATCGCTGTCTCGCCAATCTTCCAAATTGGTACTGGACGGCCGATCGACATAGAGCAGGCAAGCAGCAACTTGTGGGGCTATGGCAGCGGCAACGGCCTGCCACACGCGGTTGTGCCGGTGGGCGCTTCCCAGACAAACCCCGCGTCTTATGTGGCGTTTGCGGGCATTTCGGGCGAGGACTATATCTCTTGCCTCCAAAACCGGACATGCACCGAGGTTTCGTATGACAATTACCGTGGTCCGGCGTTTGTGGAACTCGATGCCCGTATCGGAAAAACCATCACCATCCATGACAGGTACAACGTAGATCTCTTCTTCCAGGGCTTCGACCTAACGGATCGTGCGAACTTCGGAAGCAATCTTCACAATCTAGTTACGGACTTCGACGCTGATCCAAGCACGAATAACTTCCTGAAGCCGAAAGACTTCATCACGCCGGGTGGAACAGTCATTCCCAAGTCGTTCACGGGCGAGTTCGGAGCGCGTTTCAGCTTCTAGATCGATGAACATGTGTAAGGAAAGAAGGCCGTCTTCGGACGGCCTTCTTTCGTAGACACGATTACGCTCCCGCGATGGTCATTCCGTCGATCCGCAAGGTCGGAGATGCGACAGAGCTGCGGAAGACCATGTCGTCGCCGGCCGCGGTGATGTTCTGGAACATCTCGCGCAGGTTTCCCGCGATGGTGATGCCTTCAACGGGATAACTCAGCTCGCCATTTTCGATCCAGAGGCCGGAGGCGCCACGCGAGTAGTCGCCAGTGACCATGTTGACGCCCTGGCCGATCAACTCCGTGACGTAAAGACCACCTTTGATGCCGGCGAGGATGGATGACGACGGGAGGGGCGAGGTGGATTCGAGGAAGAGATTGCCTGCGCCAATGCCGGGTGCTCCAGTGATGCCGCGTGAGGCGTTGCCGGTGGACTCCATGTTGAGCTTGCGCGCCATGTAGGTGTTGAGCAGATAGCTCTTGAGCACGCCACGCTCGACGATGACGGTGCGGCGCGTTGGCAAGCCTTCACCGTCGAAGGGCGCAGTGCCAAAGCCGCCAACCATGGTGCCGTCGTCAATGATGGTGAGCTCTGGGCTGGCGACCTGCTCGCCAAGTTTGCCCGCGAAGAACGACGACTGATGATAGATGAGCGAGCCATTGGCGGCTTCAAAGATGTGGCCAACGATGGAGCGCGCGATCTCCGGCGAGAAGACGACCGGAACCTGTTGCGTTGGCACGGAGCGCGCGCCGAGCCGGCGCAGGGTGCGGAGCGCCGCTTCTGCGCCTATGGATTCGGGTGTTTCCAGTGCAGCTGCGGAACGTGCGCTCGAATACCAGTAGTCGCGTTGCATCTGGCCATCCGGCGATTGTGCGATCGGGCTGGCGGAGATGGAACAGATGGAGCGGCGGTACTCGCCGACGAAGCCGCGCGAGTTGGCCAGGATCTTGTGGCCAGCACCGGAGTCGAAAGAGCCGCCGCGGGAGTTGGTGATGCGGGCATCGGCGGCGAAGCAGGCCGCGTCGGCGCGACGCGCGAGCGCGATGCGATCGGCTGCGGGCAGGTCGGCGACGTCGTCAGAGTGGAGCCGCAGATCGCTTTGGATCTGGCCGAAGCTGGGTGGATCGGGTAGACCAGCGAAGGGGTCTTCTGAAGTAACGCGCGCGAGGCTGACAGCGCCACGGACGAGACGTTCCAGGCCGGCAGGAGTAAGGTCGCTGGTGGAGGTGGAAGCGGCGCGCGCGCCGAGAAAGACGCGCAGTCCCGCGGCACGCGAGCCTGACTCCTTCAGGCGCTCGACTTCGCCCTTGCGTACGAGCGCTTCGAATTCGTCGCCTTCGTAGAGGATGACTTCGGCATCGGAAGCGCCCGCGGCGAGTGCCTGGTCGATGAGCTGCGTAGCAAGGCTGGCGGTAAGTTCGTGATGCGTGGTGAGCGTCTCGATCATTGACGGCCGGTGCCTCCCACGACCATACGGTCAAGCTTGATGGTAGGCATGCCAACGCCGACGGGAACGCTCTGGCCTTCCTTGCCACAGGTGCCGATGCCTTCGTCGAGGCGCAGGTCGTGGCCCACCATCGAGACATACTTCAGCGCCTCGGGGCCGTTGCCGATCAGTGTTGCGTCTTTCACCGGCGCGGTGATTTTTCCGTCTTCGATCAGATAGGCCTCGCTGGCAGAGAAGACAAACTTGCCGTTGGTGATGTCCACCTGCCCGCCGCCGAAGTTGACGGCATAGAGGCCACGCTTCACCGATCGCAGGATGTCTTCCGGCGCATCGTCGCCGGCGAGCATATAGGTGTTGGTCATGCGCGGCATGGGAACGGCCTGGTAGCTTTCGCGGCGGCAGTTTCCGGTCTCAGGAATGCCCATGAGGCGCGAGGAGAGCTTGTCGCTCATATAGCCCTTCAGGATTCCGTTTTCGATGAGGACGGTTTCCTGTGTCGGCGAGCCTTCATCATCGACATTGAGCGAGCCGCGACGGTTGGGCATACGGCCGTTGTCCACCACTGTGACTTTGGAGGACGCGACAGGCTGACCGATGAGACCAGAGAACGCGGATGTGCCTTTGCGGTTGAAGTCTGCTTCGAGCCCGTGACCGACGGCTTCGTGCAGCAGCACGCCGGGCCAGCCAGGGCCGAGCACGACTTCCATTTCGCCGGCGGGAGCAGGCACGGCATTCAGTTGCAGGATGGCCTGCCGCACAGCTTCCTTCGCGAAGCCCTCGGGCGTCTTCTCGGTATGGAAGTAGTCGAGTTCCACGCGGCCGCCGCCACCCGCGCTGCCACGTGCGATGTTTGCGCCGTCCTTGGCGATGACGAAGACATTGAAGCGCGCAAGCGGCTGAGTGTCCGAGGCGAAGGTGCCGTCCGATGCTGCGACGAGGATGCGGCGTACTTCATCCGAAAAACCCGCGCGAACTTGAACGATGCGTGGGTCTGCCGAACGCGCGGCGCGATCGGCGCGCAGCAACAGGTCGAGCTTGGATGCGATGTCGGCATCGCCTTCTGGTGTGAGGACGGGATAGAGGTCCTGCTGCACCTTCTCGCGAAAACCGACGACAGGCTCCTTTGCAGGGCCGCTGGCGATGAGAGCAGCGGTGCGCGCCGCGCGGAGCAAACGTTCGGCAGAAAGGTCGTCGGTATAGGCGTAGCCGGTACGCTCGCCAGCGACGACGCGCACGCCACAGCCCGCGCTCATGCCCTGGTTGGCCGATTTCACCAGCGACTCGTCGAGTCCGATGGAGGTGGAGGCGATGGATTCGAAGTAGAGATCGGCGTAGTCGCCACCAGCGGAGAGTGCCTCGCCGAGGCAGCGCTCCAGCAGCCGCTCGGTGATGCCGAAGGTGTCGAAAAAATAACGCCGATGCTCAGGACCGGAAGGAATATGCTGTGGCGTTCCAGATGGAACGTTTGTAGGGTGATGGCTCATGTCTGTTGATTGGATGATCTGCTTCGATTGTAGGCTTCAGCGCAGGTCAAACGGATGGATTTTCCATGAACCCTCCGTGCTAGATTGACCGCATGAGCGTACAGGCAGAGGAACTCGAGCGGCTGCAGTATCCCGTAGGGCGGTTCAAGCTTAGCCCGCAGGTGACGCTGGAGCAGCGCAAGCAAGCGATTGACTTTCTGCAGGAGTTTCCACGGCTGTTTCGGCAGGAAGTGGAGCAGCGCGGCGACGCTGGTCTGGAGCGGCCATATCGCCCGGGCGGCTGGACGCTGCGCCAGCTTGTACACCACCTGGCGGACAGCCACTCGCAGATGTCCGGCCGGCTGCGCATGGCGCTGACCGAGGATTGGCCGACGATCAAGCCGTATGACGAGGCGAGGTGGGCGAATCTGGCGGATGCGTCAACCACGGAGGTTGGCCCTTCGCTGAGCATCATTGAAGGTGTGCATTCGCGCATGGTGCTGTTGTTGCGGTCGTTGAAGGACGCAGACTGGGCTCGCGGCTTCCACCATCCGGAGAATGGACCGGAGCGGCTGGATCAGGTTTTACTTCGCTATGAATGGCATTCCCGCCATCATCTCGAGCATGCCCGCGCCGTCGCTCACTGAGCCTCTGAGGATATCCCCCGGAGAGGGCATTCCGCCCGGTACGGCTTGATCGCACCCTGGTTGCGCAGATCAATGCCGGCCATTGTTACAGATCTGAGCGCGGATGCGCTCGCACGTGAGCTTGAATCTGTCCTTGCCGAGCATCCCGGTGCTGCGGTGCTGGAGGATGGACGCGTACTCTTCGATATGCGGGAGGCGCGCTATGCGCTTTCCGCGGAGCATGGCCGCTGTGTGCTGCAGTTGTGGTCAGAGGAGCGGAACATCGTCCGCACCGTGACCGGCCTCGATATTCGAAAAGATGAGCTGCGCCTGCAGGTACGGCGTTTTGGACAGACGCGACCACAGATGCTGCACCTGCTGGCAGACCGCGACCAGCGGACGCCTTCCACACGTGCGGCGATACGCTCGCGCTATCTGAAGCAGTTGGAGCATATGCTTCCGCGCGCCTTTGGCGACTGGAAGATCGAAGCGCTGAGCGGCTCCATGGATCTCGAACACAGCTTTGGCCCGGCATACGCGCGCGGCCTGCTGACACGCGGCCAGAGTGCATGGGCGCTGATTGCGGTGAATGCCGAGGAGTCGCAGGCGACGATCGACGGCATCCTGACGCTGGGATTGCTCTGGTTGAGCCGATGTCGAGAGCGCGCAGAGGGAGCACGGAGCGGGCACGCGAGGCACATTGAGGGGCTGCGTGTGATTGTGCCAGAGGGACACGGTGCGGTGACGCAGTCGCGCATGGGCTGGCTCGATGCTGCGCAAGCGAAGTGGGAACTATATGAATGCGATGCCCGCGACGATGAACTGCGCGTGTTGGAGATTGGCCGGAACGGCAATCTTGAGATGCGGCTGCTGCAGAACTTCGACAGCGCTGCTGCTCTGGAGCGTCTTGAAGCCGGAATCGCGCGTGTGATGGAGCTCGTTCCGGTCGGCGCGCGGGAGCGCGTCCAGCGGCGGGTTCACAGCGCGTCTACAGTGGGGCTCTCGCTTTTTGGGCTCGAGTTTGCGCGCGTGCAGCATGGGCTGGCGCCGGGTTCATTCCAACGACTGGATAGGATCACCTTTGGAGCCGGGCCAAATGAGACTGACCTGAACGACGACACCGCGTCGATGCTCAGAGATCTGACGGCGCGATTGTTTGAGAGCCGTCACACTGCCGGGAGCACACGCGATCCGCTCTATCGCATGCAGCCGGAGCGATGGCTTGAGTCACGTTTATCGGCTGCACTGCCGGATGTGGAGCACTCGCTGCGCGCGGCGCCGGTTTACCAGCAGGTCCCTTGCCTTCGCCGCGCGTGACCGGGGCATGCTGGACCTGCTTGCTGTGAATCGCGACGGCCGGCTGGCCGTGGTGGAACTGAAGGCGGATGAGGACCTGCACATGGTGCTGCAGGGGCTCGATTATTGGATCCGGGTACATCGTGCCGCGCAGACGCAGGCGACTGATGATTTGAATGACTTTACCCGCTCCGGCTACTTTCCCGGCGTCCGTCTGGCCGCTATGTCGCCGCTGCTGTACTTTATCGCTCCGGCGCTGCGAATTCATCCGGCGACGGAGACGGTGCTCGGCTATCTGAGCCGCGTGATTGAATGGAGTCTGATTGCAGTGACCGAGGACTGGCGGCGTTCGCTTGAGGTGATCTGGCGCAAGCGCGCGGGCGGCAGTCAGCCTTCCTGAAGGGCGAAAGCCGAGGCAGGCTCGTCTTTCATTACCGCTGCAGTTGCCCTCGACGCAACGTCTTCGCCATTGAATCGGCGGGCGAAGAACTGCTCCACCGCGTCGAGAATCGCAGGGCCGGTCCGTGCCTCGTAGATGGTCTTGCGTAGAGCGCCGCCACCCGGGACACCGTGCGTGAACCAGGAGGCAAACTGCTTCATCTTGCCGGCGCCTTCGCGGCAGGCCTTGGCCGCTTCGAGGTTCTTCTCGTCGGAGCCCGCGGTGTGCCAGTGGCCCTCGTCCAGCAGCATGGTGAAGTAGGTACGGATCATGCGATAGCGGTCCCACTCGGTGGGCACGTCGTAGCGGCCGGTCGCTGTGTATTGCGCGATCTGGCGAAAGATCCATGGATTCGCGGGCGCAGCGCGGCCAATCATCACTGCATCGCAACCGGTGCGGGCCACCATCGCAGCCGCGTCTTCGGGCGTGCGGACATCGCCATTGCCGATCACGGGAATCGAGACTGCATCCTTCACGGCTGCGATATGTTCCCAGCGGGCATCGCCGGAGTAGCCCTGCTCGCGTGTGCGGGCGTGCAGCGCCACTGCGTTCAGGCCGCTCTCTTGGGCGAGCCGTGCCAGGGGGACACAGACGATGTTGTCGTCGTTCCAGCCAAGGCGGAACTTGACGGTGAAGGGAATCGTCACCGAACCGCGCACCGCCTCGAAGATGCGGGCGATCAGCGGGAGGTCGCGCAGCAACCCGGAGCCGCCATTGCAGGCGACAACGCGCTTGGCCGGGCAGCCGAGGTTTAGGTCCACCATATCGAAGCCCGCGTCCTGGACAATCTTTGCGGCCTCACTGAGGGTCCGCGGGTCGGACCCGAAGAGTTGCGCGGCAATAGGGTGCTCGTCGTCGTAGTAGGTGAGATAGCGCTTGCGCTTGGTTTCGCGCATGCGGGAGAGCCCGTCGGCCGAGGTGAATTCGGTCATGATGAGCCCGCACCCCGACTGCTGGTTGGAGATTTCGCTATCTACCGTGGCGTTGGCGTCGGCGTTGGCGTCGGCAGCAGGCGTGAAGAGGCTGGCGTTGCGGATGAAGCGGCGGAAGATCGTATCCGTCACACCGGCCATGGGGGCGAGGACGGTCGCGGGCCGCACCTCAACCGGTCCTATGGCGAAGCGCGCAGGAACGCAGGGAGGCGCTGCCATCCCTGCGGGGCCCTCCAGTGCTTCCGGGTTTGGCGGGTTGTCGTCCCAGTGCTTCTTCATCGCGGTTCGTTCCGTATTTCAGTCTGTGCAAGTGAAAAGGCCTCCCGCAGGAGGCCTTTTTGAGTCTGCCGGCACAGCCGAGCGTTACTTCGCAGCGGCTGCCTCGGGCTTGGCCTCGGCCTTGGCGTACTTCCGGCGGAAGCGCTCTACGCGGCCGGCGGTATCAATCAGCTTCTGCTTACCCGTGAAGAACGGGTGGCAAGCCGAGCAGATTTCCACGTGGATGTCGCCCTTGTGGGTCGAGCGCGTCTCAAAGCCCGTGCCGCAGGCGCACTGCACGCGAATCTGGTCGTAATTGGGGTGGATCTTTTCCTTTGGCATCTGTCGCAAAATCCCTTTCCTGCAATCCTACCATTCTAGGCGGATTTGCCTGGTTTCGCAACCTGGATGAGCCCGACGGAGACTGCACAGAACGACCGCTGGTTCCCCGATGAGATTGCGTTCAGTAGATGCTTTCTGGCTGGAAACGATGCACGTATGATCCGGTGTGGGGCCGGGCGGCCTGGCGTTCGTCTGGCTGGCCCGGATTCATTGATGAGGTGTGTCTGGATGGGCTTCGGCAGTTGGGCCTGCGTGATTCTCCTTTGCGCTTCGATGCGAGTAGCGGCACAACCGGCGCCAGCATCACCTGCTCAAAATCAGCCAGCCCCGGATCGAGATCATCCCACGCTCTCTCGCCGTCCTCCGTCTGGCAGCACTCCCGAAGGCAAGGATTTCACGCTCTTGGACAACAAAAAACCGCGGGCAATTGTTTCCTTCCGTGCGGTGGATGGAGATCGGGTAGCCGCGCAAAACGAACCTCCGGTTGAGGTGATCCTGCTGATCGATGCCGCGAATACCCCACTTCGGGTTGTGGGCAACGAACGCTACCAGATTGAGAGCTTTCTGCGGCGGAATGGCGGAAGGCTTGCGCAGCCAACGTCGCTGATGATCTTCGAGGACCGCGGCGTGAAGAGCCTGCCACAGCCGACGAAGGATGGGAATCGGCTGGCCGACGAGCTGAACAAAGCCGAATCGACGATGCATTCGATGCTTCTCACGGAACAGACTGAGCCGGATCGCACGACGCTATCGCTGAACGCGCTGGAACGCATTACGGAAGCCGCAGACAAGACAGCAGGCCGAACGATCTTGATCTGGATTGGAAACGGCTGGCCAATGCTCGAAAATTCGCACTATCTGTTCACAGCGCGGGAGCACGGGGTGCAGTTTGACCGAGTGGTTACGATCTCCGCCCAACTTCGCGAGTCACGCGTCACGTTGTACAGCATCTATCCCACGGACCCAGCGGTGACCGACGAGCCTGGTCTCCAGCATTACCGCAGTTTTTTGAGAGGAGTTCCATCTGTGAATCAGGTGCGACCGGGCGACCTTGCTTTGCCGGTGCTAGCGATTCACAGCGGAGGACGCGTGCTGGATACGCCGGGACACCTCAGCGACCAGATCGCCGGTTGTATCGCGGAGGCCCCGACCTACTACACACTTACCTTCGATCCGCCACCTGCGAAACATGTAGATGAGTACCACGAGATTGCGCTCCGGGTGATGGACAAGCCGCAGCTGAAGGCACTGACAAGCACCGGATACTACGCGCAGCCGTCGTTCCAGTTCCAGCTCCCGGCATTGAGCCTGCAGCACGGAGCGACCGGCGAGTCGCACTCGTTGCGGGCGCTGTTCAGGATGTGGCAAAAACCCCTATGATGGCGCTGGAATATAGGGCGAGTTGCTCGCCGCTGCTCTATCGCCGCGGGCCGCCATGGGTGATCGATGGGTATGTCGCGTTGGGCCTTGTGCTTGCTATTTTGCTGTGCCGGTGTAGGGATTGCGCAGCCGGGCGCCATGCCCGCGGCGACCGACCCCCAGGCACCCGATCAAAACCAGCCTGCCCTTTCGCATCGTCCGCCTCCGAATACGGCTGCTCCACAGGGCGCTATCAAGTTAGACGTTGTGGTGACGGACGGCGCGGGGCAGGGTGTTGCCGGCCTGCAGCAGCAGGACTTCACGCTGCTCGACAACAAGAAACCGCAGCCGATACTTTCTTTTCGCGCAGTGGACGGGAGTACAGGGAACGGGACCGCTGCCGATCCGCCGGTTGAAGTGATTCTGCTCATCGATGCCACCAACAACTCATTGACGCGCGTTGCCTACGAGCGCACAGACATTGAACGTTTTCTGCGGCAGAATGGCGGGCATCTGGTGCAGCCTGTGAGCCTGATGATCTTTTCCGAGCAGGGAGTGAAGGTACAGCCGCAGCCCTCTACCGACGGAAACCAGCTGGCGCAGGTGCTCGATAAGAGCGGGGCCACCATGCACGTGATCCAGAGGAGTGGCGGGTATGACGCGATTGAACGCGTGGAGTTATCCCTCAAAACTCTGAGGTCGATCGTCGCGGTCGAAGCGTCGAAACCGGGCCGGAAGATGCTGATCTGGATCGGCCCAGGCTGGCCCATGCTGGAGGGGCAGGGATATCGGGCGTCGGACGCCACCAAACGAGCCCAGTTCAACATGATTGTCGACGCGACTCGGACGCTGCGCGAGGCGCGCATCACCATGTACAGCGTGAATTCTTTCGATCCGCAATCATCGGGAGTGTTGCGCGCGGGGTTCTACAAGAGCTTTTTGAAAGGCGTGCCATCGGCGCGACAGGTGGAGTCCGGTGATATGGCGGTTCCGGTGTTTGCCATCCACAGCGGCGGACGCGTGTTGGAGAGGGCGGAGGACCTGGTCGACCAATTGAATAGTTGTGTCGCTGAGGCAAAGTTTTATTACACGATCGGCTTCGATCCGCCGAGTGCCGATCACGTCGATGAGTATCACGAGCTGGAATTGAAAGTGGACAAGCCGCAGGTGACGGCGCGTACAAATGCGGGCTACTACTCCGAGCCACTGGCCAAGCCTTAGCTAAGCCGGCCGGCATAACGACACTTGCTATGGCGAGCTCGTTATTTCACGAAGGCTCTGAAAGTAATCGTCCACTTCGCCGGAGTAGTCGAATTTTTCCGCCGGTACCGGGATGCCGTATTCGATCAACGCTTTTGCGCAGCCGATAGTCTTCGGCGTGCGTATGGTCGATATCCTCGGATTGCAACGCGAAGACAGCATGGACTGCGCTGATCGCCACGGCCGCATGCGCTCTGCAGTGATCTTCAGATATCTATGCACCGCGGATATCGAAACGATGGACCAGCCCATTTTCGATGGTGAAGATGTGCCCGACCATTTGATCCAGCAAGAGATTACCGTTGAGATCGCGTACTACCTGGTGGACCTCGACGATAACTTCATCTTGCGGACCTTTGGAGAATCCGACCGGTTCGACGTGGGGATCGACCATAGCCCATTGGCGAGTCCAGTAACTGCGCACCGCATCCCGGCCGTGTTCATGGCCTCCCTCCATGCCATTCGCCCACATGACGTCTTCATGTAAAGAGGCGAGGACGGTTTCCATGTCGCGGGCGTTGAAGCGGCGATACATCTGTTTCAGAAACTCGAATTCATCCAAGGTCCAGACTCCAATCCGCTGTGTCAGTGGGAACGGACGCACCGCTTAGTCTTCGCTGACAAACGTACCCAGTTTGCGCTCACTCAACGTTAGACCTTCGAGTCGTGTGTCGAGCAGCCGGTATTCGGAACCGAAGCGTTCCTGAAAGCGGGTGAAATCCTCGGCCGTCTTCCAGCGATCGATGGTGACGAATGTCGCGCCCTGGCCATTGTCGGTCGAGCGCAGCAGTTCTGTGCCGATGTAGCCATCTGCCTTCGCGAAGAGCCTGGTCCAGGCGCCGTCGGATTTGTAGGCGGCGACGAATTCGCCGATCTTCTCAGGGCGGACAACGAACTCCCAGATGATGATGTACATTTCCACTTTCCCGTGTGAATTCTCGCAATCTGTGAACGACGGAAGGCCGCTGCGTCGCGGCAGGCGAGTGCGATACTACACCCATGGAGAAGGCTGTCATGGCGGATCCGGTGGCGGACTGCTCGCTCTGCGGCGGCACTGGCATGCGGATCACGCGCGACCCGCAGGGCGACCGGGTGGCTACCGTGTGCAGCTGCCGGATGGCTCGGCAGGCGTTGCGCCGGTTGGAGCGCGCCAACATTCCGCGGCGCCACGAGCATGCGACGCTGGCGAACTACGAGTCCATCATCACCGGCGCCGGCGAATCGATGCTGCACGCGCACTTCAAGGCGAACAAGTTTGTCGAAGATTACCCACACAACACCGATGGGCGCGGACTGATGTTCGTTGGCCTCGCGGGTCGCGGCAAGACGCACCTCGCGGTGGGTGTGCTGCGCGCTTTGATCGAGGAGAAGGGCTGCCAGGGACTCTTTGCCGACTACGGCGACCTGCTGAAGCAGATCCAGAGCACCTACAACTCCCGCGCCGAGACCAGCGAGCATGAGCTGATGCGGCCGGTGCTCGAGGCCGAGGTACTGGTGCTGGACGATCTGGGCTCGACTAAGCCGACGGCCTGGGTGTGGGATACCGTGGCACATGTCCTGAATGGCCGCTACAACCACAAGCGGACGACCATCATTACGACGAACTTTGCCAATCGGCCCCCCGCCACCGGCGGCAAGGAGGATACCCTCGGCGACCGGATCGGCGAGCGTATGCGCTCCCGTCTGGTAGAGATGTGTGTGTGTCTTGAGGTGCAGGGAGAAGATTTTCGCCAGACAGCGGGCGCGGCGCGTTTTGCCTGGTCGGAGGCGGAGTGGTTCCCCGGCAGCAGCTAGGATTTCCGCTCCTATCTTCAATAGATGGAATGAGATAGATCGAATGAGCCTTGGTTCCCTAGGCGATGATCAGGCAGCCGTCCAGACCAGAAGGATGACCGCGACCAGAATTGCCGCCTGATAGACGTACTCCCGGAGCTTGCTTCCCTTCGGATCGAAAAGGGGGGACGGCTGGGCGTTATGGGTTACGTCTCGCGTCGCCTGCATGGGAAGGCTCCCTGGTAGAGGTCAAATGCTTGCCAATATGACGTCTCATTGTGGCAAGATGTCGCAAAAAAAACGAGTGAAGAATCAGTGAAGAGTTCCGTTGCGGTAATCGCCCGTGGATTCCTTCCATGGAAGGCAGCGTAGAATCGCTGCCATGTCCAGTGCAGGCGGCAGCGGCGCGGGTGGCTTCCTTTCGGAGAAAAAGACCAAGCCCGACGGGCGATCCTGGCTTCCGTGGGTGATTGCCGGGGTTGTAGTTTTGGTGGTGCTCGGCTGGCTGCTCGTTTCCAGCCATCGGCAGCGCGCAGTCCAGCAGGCGGAGAATGCCTCGCAGACCCCGGATGCCTATGCCAGCCAATTGAGCATTGGCAACCTGCAGATGAGCGAAGCGACGAACTTTACCGGCAGCAAGGTGACCTACGTCGATGGGGTGATCACGAACATGGGCGACAAAACGGTGACTGGGGTCAACGTAGTGGTGACTTTCGCCAATGATATTGGCGAACCTCCGCAGAAGACGCCGATGCCGCTGAGCCTGATCCGTACCCGAGAGCCCTATGTGGACATCGAACCGGTCTCAGCTGAACCCTTGAAGCCGGGTGACAGTCATGAGTTTCGCCTGATCTTCGACCACGTTTCTCCTACGTGGAATCAGCAATATCCAACGGTTCAGCCGACTCGCGTCCAGACCCGCTAGGAAGTCAGCGGTGCAGTTTTTTCGCGGTCACTGTCATAACCTCATTCTCGGCCCGGCTGCAGTTCATCGTTTGTCTATTACTTTGGTATGACAATGACGCGTTGAAATAGGCGTAAGTGCTTGTTTTGCAAGCATTTGAAATTATGTTCCACTATGGAACAGACTTTGGCATGCGTATTGCTATAGTCTGGGCAGCATGGCTAACAGAAACGCGACAGTACTTGCATCCAGCACGATGGCCGCCCTCATGTTCGCGGCGACCTTGAGCCTGTCCGCGCAGACCTCCTCCCCCCAGGCGGCAGACACGCAGCAGCAGCCATCCCCCACGGCGCAGAATCCGCAAGACAACAGCACGTACGCCACCGGCAAGCCTCTTCCGACGAAGACGAATGAGGGCTTCTGGGGCCATCTGAACCCGCTGGCCCGCAAGAAGTGGGTAAACCGGCAGGTTGGTCCGGTGAAGGACCGGCTGAACGAGCTGGATCAGCTCTCGGCGAAGAACGCCGGCGACATCAAGGATCTGGATTCTCGTGCTTCGGCAGGCATCCAGAAAGCTCAGACGACTGCAGATGGTGCGAACCAGCTCGCAACCACCGCGAACACACAGGCCGGGCAGGCTTCGCAACTGGCGCAGCAGGCTTCGACCCGTACCGACAATCTGAATACGACAGTCTCGAATCTCGATCAGTATGCACCGATCGCGGATACCGAGATTCGCTTCCGCAGCGGCCAGACAACGTTGAATGCAAAGGCCAAAGAGGCTTTGGATGACATTGCGACCAAGCTGCAAGGGCAGAAGGGTTACATCGTCGAAGTGCAGGGCTACTCGCGGGCAAGCGGGCAGGCCGGCATTGCAAACTCACAACATATGGCGGACGCGGTGGTGCGCTACCTCGTCGTCGAGCACAACATTCCGGTCTACCGCATCTACCGTGTCGCGCTGGGGAATGCCCCGGTGTCGTCTGACACGGACAAAGCGTCACGTGGCAGCCTTGTCCACGTGACGTTGATGCATAACAGTTTAGCGGCTTTGAGCGGGTCATCTCCGGATGGCAGCTCGCCCATTGGTGCGACGCAGCAGACGCCTTCGCAGCCCTCCCCCCAGGGTGCTGCGTCGCAGCCAATGGCTCAGCCTCAGCAGTAAGAGGCTAGCCGCAACCAAGCTCTCACACAACGAGAGAACCAAGGCAGATTGGCCCCTCCTTCAAAAGAGGGGCCCTTTTTTTGCTCCGAATAAGGCTGTTTGGAACGCGATTTGGTTGCGAAAACCCACTAATCGTCTGGTTAACAGGTCTTTCAATTACCCACATCTTGTGTAGCGAGGAGGAAGCCGAGGTGGATATCGGTGAGGCGGGAGAGACCTCTCCAGACGACCGTGTTGCCTGGAGGTGGGTCGCTTGATCGGGCAAGATAGCCACCTAGTTTTGCGAGCTTCGTGAGATAGGTGGAAAGGGACTTGCTGCGCACGTCAGCAGCAGGCTTGCTAACCAGTCGAT
>Ga0193743_1000216_pt1 | contig 46509 bp, 45 predicted proteins | sample L2c2metaG_FD_143038 | JGI IMG/M metagenome (GOLD analysis project Ga0193743, IMG submission 143038) | Soil microbial communities from a riparian zone of the East river system, Colorado, United States - L2c2 | ecosystem: Environmental > Terrestrial > Soil > Riparian zone | place: USA: East River... | reverse complement strand
TAACACAAGAGTATTCGCTCTGCGCGAACACACTCGATCGGGCGTCGGGCACAGCTCAGCGGGCGGCTTCAGCGGTCGGAACGTCGAACCTCAAGGACGCCGTGAAACCCGGGAGGACCTGGCGAGAGCCTGGCGTCGAGGCGCGTGGAGAGGCGGTCAGTTCTCCTGGTGATAGGCCTCGAGCACGTCGGCCGGAATGCGGCCCCGGTCGGACACCTTCATACCGCGCTTACGAGCCCAGTCCCGGATCGCTTGGTTCTGCTCCCGATCGACGGAGGGCCGGCGGGCGGTGGCGGCCGCGGCCGGACCGCCGCCACCGGAGCGGCGCCGACCACCTGGCCGACGGGCGGCCGCGACATAGGAGGCCAAGGCGTCCCGCAGCTTGTCGGCATTGCCGCTCGACAAGTCGATCTCGTAGCTCTTACCGTCGAGCCCGAACTCAACGGTCTCGTCGGCCTTGTCGCCGTCCAGATCGTCAATCAGCGAAACTGTGACCTTCTGTGCCACTTTGGCAGCCCTCCGGTGACTTTTCTACGATAAGTGATGCAGGTGGACTCGGCCCGGTAGTCCACAAGCCGCTGAGTCTGGCCGCAAGATTAGACCTATTTGCATCGCTATGTCGAGTCGACCAGCTGAGGGATACGTCATTCCGGCCGAACGAGCGGAAAAAGTATCGTCTCCCGGATACCGAGGCCGGTGAGCGTCATCAGCAGCCGGTCGATCCCCATTCCCATGCCACCGCTGGGTGGCGTTCCGTATTCCAGGGCACGTAGGAAGTCCTCGTCCACCTGCATCGCCTCGTCGTCGCCCGCCGCGGCCAACCGGGCCTGCGCTTCCAGGCGTTCCCGCTGCACAACTGGATCAACGAGCTCGGAGTATCCAGTGGCCAGCTCCACACCGAAGACGAACAGGTCCCAAGCCTCGGCCAACCTCGGCTCATCTCGATGTTGTCTGGTCAGCGGCCGAACTTCAACTGGATAGTCCCTGACGAAAGTGGGTTCGATCAAGGTGTGCTCGACGAGTTTCTCGAACAGTTCCAGAGCGATCTCGCCGGCAGAGGCGTTGTCCTTGACCGGAACCTCGTGCTCATCGGCATAGCCGCGCAGCACGTCCGCCGGGGTATCCAGGGATACCGGCACGCCCAGGACCTCGGATACCGCCTCGTGCAGAGTCACCTGGCGCCATGTGCCACCCAGGTCGTGTTCGCCGCCGTCCATGTGTCGTACGACAGTCGATCCGAACACAGCTTGCGCACAGGACGTGACTAGGGACTGGGTAAGTTCGCCGATCGTGTCGTAGCTGCCGTAAGCCTCATAGGCTTCCAGCATGGCGAACTCGGGCGAGTGTGACGAGTCAATACCTTCGTTCCGGAAGTTCCGGTTGATCTCGAAGACCCGCTCGATACCGCCCACCACCACGCGTTTGAGGTAGAGCTCCGGTGCGATCCGCAAGTACAGATCGATGTCCAACGCGTTGGAGTGCGTCACAAAGGGACGCGCGGTTGCTCCACCATGCAACAACTGCAACATCGGCGTCTCGACTTCAGTAAATCCCCGACCATACAGGACCTCTCGTAAGGTCCGTATGACCTCGGCCCGCATCCGAAGCATCTCACGGGCTTGTGGCCGCATGATGAGATCCACGTATCGTTGCCGCACACGCGTCTCTTCCGACAACTCCTTGTGAGCGACCGGCAACGGGCGCACCGACTTCGCCGCCATGGCCCATTCATCCGCCATCACCGACAGTTCTCCCCGGCGAGACGTGATGACCTCGCCGTGCACGAATACGTGATCACCAAGGTCGACCTGTGACTTCCAGCGGGCCAACTCCTCGGCTCCCACACTGGCCACACTGAGCATTGCCTGCAGCTCGGCGCCGTCCCCGGCGCGCAATGTGGCGAAGCAGAGCTTGCCGGTGTTCCGCAGAAAAACGACCCGGCCGGCCACGCCAACTATGTCCCCGGTGGTGGTGTCCGCCGGGAGATCGCCGTGCTTCTCGCGCACCTCGCGCAGGGTGGACGTGCGCGGCAGCACCACGGGGTAGGGGTCGGTGCCCTCGGCGAGCATGGTGGCCCGCTTGGCCCGGCGGACCCGGATCTGCTCGGGGAGATCCCGATCATGAGTTCTGTCGCCGGAGTCGCTTGACCCGTGGGTGGGCCCGTCGTTCGTCACGATTACGACGGTACCGAGCAGCTGGCGACGTACCGTCGGCGCATGGCCGACTACCAGGACACTCCGCCCGCCGCGCACCCGCGCGAGGCCCGGGACCGCGCCTCGAACCCGCCGCCCACCCGGGGCCGCACGTTCGGCACGGTCGCCCAGGCATACGCCGCGTACCGACCCAGCTATCCGGACGCGGCGCTGGACTGGGCGCTGGCCCCGGTCAGCTCGCCGGCCTCCGCCCGTCGGGGCGAGCTGGTGCTGCTCGACCTAGCCGCCGGCACCGGGAAACTGACCGCGTCCCTGGTCCGCCGGTCCACCCGGGTGACCGCCGTGGAGCCCGACCCGGAGATGCTCGCTGTGCTGCGCGCCGAGCTGCCCTCGGTGGACGCGCTGCCCGGGACGGCCGAAGACATTCCGCTGCCGGACGCCTCGGTGGACGCGGTGCTGGTCGGCCAGGCGTTCCACTGGTTCAACCCGGAGCCGGCCGCCGAGGAGATCGCGCGCGTGCTGCGCCCCGGCGGGGTGCTGGCCGCGCTGTGGAACGCCGACGACACCAGCGTGGAATGGGTCGCCGGCTACCACCGGGCGGCGTCCGAGGAACGCGAGGTGCCCGGAGTGCCGTCCGGCGGGGCCCGCGACGACCTGCCCGCGACGCCGGATTTCGAGCCATCCGAGAAGGCCGAGTTCGGCCATTCCCAGCGGCTGACCGTGGACGGGCTGATCGACGTACTCGGCACCCATTCCTGGGCGCTGATCAGCACACCGGAGGAGCGCGCGGAGGCATACGCCCGGATCCGGACCTACCTGGCCACCCGGCCCGAGGTCGGCACCGCGTCGGACGGGACGTTCGAGCTGCCGCTGCGCACCGCGGTGTTCCGGGCCGTGCGCCGTGAGCGCAGGTAGACCAGCCGCAGCCCGAGCAGGGTGAGGTCCGGGACGTGCTCGGCGATGGTCTCCGACTCGTCCACCACCAGCGGCGCCAGCCCACCGGTGGCCAACACGGTGACCGTCGCCGGGTCCACCTCGTACTCCGTCTCCAGCTCCACCAGGATGCGCCGGACCAGGCCATCCACCTGTCCGGTGAAGCCGAACAGGATGCCGGCCTGCAGGCATTCCACGGTGTTCTTGCCGATCGCCGAGCGCGGCCGGACCAGTTCCACGGTGGTCAGCTGCGCGGCCCGCTGGGTGAGCGCGTCCATGGAGATCTCGATGCCGGGGGCCAGCGCGCCGCCGAGGAACTCGCCTCGCGCGGACACCACGTCGATGTTGGTCGAGGTACCGAAGTCGACCACCACGCAGGCGGTGCCGAACAGCCGGTGCGCGGCCAGGGTGTTCACCACCCGGTCCGCGCCGACCTCCTTGGGGTTGTCCACCAGGATCGGCACCCCAGTCCGCACCCTCGGCTCGACGATCACCGTGGGCATCCGGTCCGGTCGGCGCTCGGCCAGGATGCGCAGCTCGCGCAGCACGGTGGGGACGGTGGACAGCGCGGCCGCCCCGGTGATCCGCTTGGCGAGGGAGCCGAGCATGGCGTTGATCGCCACTTCCAGCTCGTCGGCGGTGATCCGGGGGTCGGTGCGCATTCGCCACTGGCGCAGCAGCGGCGGGCGGACCACGTCCAGGCTGTCCGCGCCGGGCTGTTCGTGATCGGTGGCGTAGAGCCCCAGCGCGATCTGAGTGTTGCCGACGTCGACGCAGAGCAGCACGGCCGCGGCCTACCCGCCGGCGACCAGCACGCCGGTACCGGTGCTGGAGCGCAGGCCGGAGCCCTCCGGGGCGTGCCCGGCGTCGGCGCCGAGGTCGGCGGTCCGGTTGTGCTCGTCCACGAACACGATCCTGGGCTGGTAGGACCGCGCCGTGGCGTCGTCCATCGCCGCGTAGGAGATGAGAATGACCAGGTCACCGGGGTGCACCAGGTGGGCCGCCGCGCCGTTGATGCCGAGTACGCCGCTGCCCCGCTGGCCCGGGATCACGTAGGTCTCCAGCCGGGCGCCGTTGGTGATGTCCACGATGGTCACCTGCTCGCCGGGCAGCAGGTCGGCGGCGTCCATGAGTTCCTCGTCCACCGTCACCGAACCGACGTAGTGCAGGTCCGCCTGGGTCACCGTGGCCCGGTGGATCTTCGACTTCAGCATCGTGCGGATCACAGGTAGCTCCTGACGGGTTGTCCGAGGGTCAGCCCGATGTTGTCGATCAGCCGGGTGCTGCCCAGCTGAGCGGCCACCAACAGCCGGGCCGGGCCGCCGTCGGGCGCCGGGCCGAGCTCCGGGTCGCGCAGCGCCAGGTAGTCCACCGCCAGCTCGGGCTCGGCGGCGAGGACCTTCTCGGCGGCCTCCAGGGCCGCGTCCGCGCCACCGGAGGCGGCGTGCCGGGCGGCGGTCAGCGCGGCGGACAGCGCGGTGGCCCGTTCGCGCTGCTCGGCATCCAGGTAGACGTTGCGGGAGGACAGCGCCAGCCCGTCCGGCTCACGCACCGTGGGCACTCCGATGACGTCCACGCCCAGGTTCAGTTCGCGGGCCATCCGACGCACCAGCACCAGCTGCTGGTAGTCCTTCTCGCCGAAGTAGGCCAGTTGCGGGCGGACGATGCCGAACAGCTTGGTCACCACGGTCAGCACGCCGGCGAAGTGACCGGGCCGGACCGCCCCCTCCAGCTCATCTCCGAGGGGGCCAGGATGCACGGTGACCTGGGCGTCCTGTCCGTACATGGTCGTCGCGGTGGGTGCGAAGACCAGCTCGACGCCCTCCGCCCGGCACTTCTCCAGGTCGGCGTCCATGGTGCGGGGATAGCGGTCCAGGTCCTCGCCGGGGCCGAACTGCAACGGGTTGACGAAGATCGAGACCGCCACCACGACGGCCCCCGGGGCGCGGCGGGCATGCCGGATCAGCTCCAGGTGCCCGGCGTGCAGCGCGCCCATGGTGGGCACCAGGGCGACCTTGCGGCCGGTCGCGCGCAGCGTGGCGCTCACGTCGGTCAGCGCGCCCGGCGCCTCGTGCACGGTGAGCTCGCCGGCGGTGTAGGGCTTCACGGAGTGTCCTCCAGTGCGGTGTGCACCTCTTGCGCGTCGTGTTGCCGCAGCAGGCCGGCGGCCCGGGCCCGTTGGGCGGTGCGTTCGGCCAGTGCGCGGTAGCTGGCGGTGACCTCGGGGGCGTGTTCGCCCAGCTCACGCAGGTGTTTGCGGAGCGTGCCCACGTCGCCCCTGGCCACCGGGCCGGTCAGCGCCCGGTCGCCGTGCCGCAGGGCGTTGTCCAGCGCGGCGGACAGCAGCGGCGCGATCAGCCGCTCGGCCGGCTGCACCCCGGCCCGCTCGAGCACGTCCACGCAGTCCCGGACCAGGGTGATCAGGTGGTTCGCGCCGTGCGCCAGGGCCGCGTGGTAGAGCGGGCGCACTTCCTCCGGCACCCGGACCGGCTCTGCGCCCATCTCCACCACGAGCGCCTCACCGACGCTCCACGCCGCCTCGTCGTCCCGCGCCGCGGTCACCCCCACCGAGCAGGCGGCCAGCCGCTGTACGTCCTCCTTGCGGCCGGTGAAGGTCATCACCGGGTGCAGCGCGAGGGGCAGGATGCCGTGCTCGACGGCGGGTTCCAGGACCGCGACACCGTGCGCGCCGGAGGTGTGCACCACGATCTGTCCCGGCCGGAAGCAGCCCGCCGTGGCCAGGCCCCGGACCAGGCCGGGCAGCACGTCGTCGGGCACCGCCAGCAAGACCAGGTCGGAGCGCTCCACGACCTGGTCGGGCGGTTCGAGGGGGACGTCGGGCAGCAGGACGGCGGCTCGCCGCACCGACGCGCGAGAGACCCCGGAAGCCCCGATGATCTGGTGACCGGCCCCGGCCAGCGCATTCCCGAGCACCGAGCCCACTCGGCCCGCCGAGACAACCCCGACGGCCAGTCTGGCCGGTCGGGCAGCTCCGCCCCCGGACGCGTTCATCTCACTCCGCTCGTTCCAGTCCCGGATTGCGGGTACCAGACGTGGGCCGGCGGCCAGGTCCGCTTGGCCGGCGGGAGAACGGTAGAGCCGGGCGCGCGCGCCGCGCCACCCCGGGTGACCGGCTTCACCGTCCTGTCACCCGGCAGGTGTGCACCCCGGGTTCAGACCGGCGGGTGGTGCCGGGGCGGCGGTACCGGTGGCGGCGCTGACGGAGGCTGTTGGCGCGGCGCACCGGGTTGGCCCTGGTAGGGGCCGGGTGGGGGATACCAACCGGGCGGCGGCTGGCCCGGGGCTCCGCGTGGTCCTGGCGGCATAGGAGGACCCTGCTGCCCTGGTGGCGCGGGATAGGGCCGGCCCGGGCCCTGGGGCCCGGACAGGCTGTGCCGTGGCCCTGGCGGCGTCCAGTTCGGCGGCGGCGGTGACCACCCGGGCGGTGGGCGTTGACGGCCCCAGGCGGCGTGCAGCGCGTCCGGCGCGCCGACCGCCTTGGCCCGGGTCAGCAGCACGTCCTCCACCAGCTCGTCGTGCCACTCCCGGGCGTGTGGGCCGAGCGAACCTCGAGCCATCCGGTGCCGCAGGATGGCCAGCTCGGTGACCGCGGCCTGGTACTCGGACACCGCTCTGGCCACCGAGGACCCGGACCGCCGGCGCACCGCGCGCAACCACCCCCGCCGCCCGGCAAGCGACTGCAGCAGGCCTACCTCGCTCGGCGCGATCCAGCCCGCTTCGGCGAACCCGGGCAACTCGGCGGCGATGATGCGCTGCTCGCGGCGTCGCTGGTAGAGCACGACGAGCAGGACGAACACGAACATCGGCAGCATGATCAGCAGGTACACCGGGACGAGCAGAGCCCCGTCGGCGTAGGAGGCCGAGGCGTTCCAGCAGGCGTGCAGGAACACCGCGAGCAGGTAGCCGGCCAGCGGCGCGGCCAGCCGGACCAGCACCGTCTTGGCGTTCGACGCGATGCCCAGCCCGATGCCGATCATCGAGGTGAACAGCGGGTGCGCGAACGGGGAGAACACCCCACGCATGATCAGCACGGTCAGCACGTCGCCGCCCTCACCGGTGGCGCCGGAGGCGAACGCCTGCCCCAGGTAGAGGATGTTCTCGGTGAAGGCGAACCCGGCGGCCACCACACCGGCGTAGACGATGCCGTCCAGCACCCCGTCGAACTCGCGGCGGCGGAACAGCAGCAGGCCGAGCAGGAACGCGCCCTTCATGAACTCTTCGACCCAGGGGGCGACGAGCACCGCGGCGAACAGCGAGCTCGCGTCGCCGAGCGTCGAGGAGGTGGCCAGCTCGGCGCTGCTGTTCAGGATCAGCGCCGCCAGGGTGGCGAAGCAGGCGCCCCAGAGGAACGCCACCAGCAGCAGCCGGGGTGGCTCCGGCTCCCAGCGGTCCATCCACAGGAACGCGGCGACGACCGGGCCGACCGGCAACAGCGCGCCCAGCGTGCCCACGATGACCCCGCCGGCGCCAACGCTGTAGACCAGGATGCCCAGCAGGAGCAGCCCGCAAATGCCGAGCAGGACCAGCGCGAGCACGGTGGCGAGGACACCGCGGCGCTGTCGGCGGACCCGCCGCCGATACAGGCTCGCGGTGTCGGCCGGCGGCCCGCCGGAGGGCTGGAGGAACGACACCGCGCAGAGCGTAGCGAGTCTCCGGCCAGCTGACCGGGACAAATCACCCAGCCGCGCCGCCGCGCCGGCCCGGGGTCAGCGCCCTTGGTGCTCGCGGTCCGGGTCGTCGCTGTCGGTGGGGGCGCGGCAGCAGTGCTGCAGCCACAGCGCGGCGGCCACCAACGCCAGCGCGCAGACCAGGCCGAGCACGGCGCCCGGGGTGTCGTCGGCGGCGGCGGCCAGCTGCCCGTACCGGGGCAGCAGATAGCCGAGCAGACCGGCCCAGACCCCGGCCATCAGCGCGCCGGCCACCGCGGAAGCCTTGGCCAGCGCCACCGCCCGCGCCGCCACCAGGGGCTGCACCGGTTGGGTGCCCGGCCGCTGCTCGATCCGGGCCTTCAGCGAGTAGCCCAGGATCGTCTCGATGATGGCCAGCAGCAGCAGGGTCACCCCGGCGAACAGCGGCAGCGGCGGCAGCACCCCGTAGGTGATCCTGGTGATCAGGTAGACCACCACGGCGACCACGAGGAAGGTTGGCAGCAGCTCGCGCCACCCGGTCGGCTTCACGCTCTCACCTCCAGTGCCAGGTCGTCCCGGCGGCGCATCCCCGCCTCGCCCAGCCCGGCGAGCAGCTCGGCCACCGCGCCGTGCCCGGGCAGCACCGCGTCCGGGGCGACGTCCAGCCACGGTCGCAGCACGGTGTTGCGCTCGGCCGCGCCGGGGTGCGGCAGCCGCAGGTCGGGGTGCTCGCTGTGCACCGCGCTGCCCGGCTGGTCGGTGGCAAAAACGGCGACCACGTCCACGTCCAGGGTGCGCGGCCCCCAGTGCACGCTGCGCTCCCGCCCGGCGCGCTCCTCCAGTTCCTGCGCCCGGCGCAGCCAGCCCCACTCGTCCAACTTGTCCGAGCGCACGATCAGCACCGCGTTGAGGAAGTCGTCCTGCGGCACGCCGCCCCACGGCTCGGTCTCGTACACCGGCGAGGCGGCCACCAGCTCGGTGTCCTCGGCATCGGCGAACCCGGCAACGGCCAGCCGCAGATAGCCCAACCGGTCGCCCAGGTTCGACCCCAACGACAACACCGCCGTACTCACGCCAGGCCCGCTCGGGTTCGGTGGACGACCACGGCGACGTCGGCGAAGGTGAGGGGGATGGGGGCGGACGGCTTGTGCACGGTCACCTCGACCGCGTCGATCCGAGGGTCCGCGTCCAGCGTGCGCTCCACGATCCTGGCCGCCACCGACTCGATCAAATCGTAGGGCGGGCCGGCCACGATCTCGGCCACGGCGTGGGCCAGCGCGCCGTAGTCCAGGGTGTCGGCCAGCTTGTCGCTGCGCCCGGCCGGCGCCAGGTCCGCCCAGACGGTCAGGTCGACGAGAAAGTCCTGCCCGTCCCGCTTCTCGTGGTCGAACACGCCGTGGTGGCCGCGCACCCGCAGCCCGGTCAGCACGATCCGGTCGGTCACGCCGGCCCGACCCCGTGCCGCCACGGCGCGTCAGAGGACCCGTAGCGCCAGGCGGCCCCCACCGCGACGGCATCCCTGGAGGCCGCCACGTCGTGCACCCGCACGCCCCATGCGCCGGCGGCGGCGGCCAGCGCGGAGATGGACGCGGTGGCGACCTCCCGGCCGGCGGCGGGGCGAACCGTGCCGTCCGGGCCGGCCAGCAGCCGACCGAGGAAGCTCTTGCGGGATGCCCCGACCAGCACCGGCAGCCCCAGCTCGAGCAGCACGTCCAGCCGTTGCAGCAGGGCCCAGTCGTGCGAGCCGCGCTTGGCGAAGCCCAAGCCGGGGTCGATCACCAGGTTCGCCCGGTCAACCCCCGCGCTCACCGCCGCATCCACCCTGGCCAGCAGTTCATCCCGGACCTCGGCGACCACGTCGGAGTACACCGCAAGGTCGGCCATCCGGTCGCTGTGTCCGCGCCAGTGCATCAGGATCCAGGGCACCCCGGCGGCGGCAACAACCTTGGCCATACCCGGGTCGGCCAGCCCGCCGGACACGTCGTTGACCACGGTCGCCCCCTCGGCCAGCGCGGCCTCGGCGACCTCGGCGCGGGTGGTGTCCACGCTGCACGCCAGGCCCTCGGCGGCCAGGGTGCCGATCACCGGGAGCACCCGCCGGCACTCCTCCTCGGCGGACACCCGGTGCGCGCCGGGACGGGTGGACTCCCCGCCGACGTCGATCAGGTCAGCGCCGTCGGAGGCCAGCCGGACGCCCTGTGCCACAGCTCGATCGACCGACAGGTAGCGCCCGCCATCGGAGAACGAGTCCGGGGTCACGTTCAGCACGCCGACCAGGACACACCGTCCCGGTTGGGGCAGCCCGCCACCCGGCCGACTCATCGGCCCCGGATCAGCGACAGCGCCTCCGCACGGGAGGACGCATTGCCCTTGAACTGGCCGCGCACGGCGGACGTCGTGGTTCGCGAGCCGGGCTTGCGGATGCCACGCATCGCCATGCACAGGTGCTCGGCGTCGATCACCACGATCACCCCGCGCGGGGCGAGCCGGCGGACCAGGGCGTCGGCGATCTGCCCGGTCAGCCGCTCCTGGACCTGCGGGCGCTTGGCGTACAGGTCGACCAGCCGGGCGATCTTGCTCAGCCCGGTGACCCGGCCGTCCACCGACGGGATGTAACCGACGTGCGCCACGCCGTGGAACGGCGCCAGGTGGTGCTCGCAGATGCTGTACATCGGGATGTCCCGAACCAGCACGAGCTCCTCGTGGTCCTCGGCGAAGGTCCTGGCCAGCACCTCGTCCGGGTTCTCGTACAGCCCGGCGAACATCTCCTGGTACGCCTTGGCCACCCGGCGCGGCGTCTCGGTCAGCCCCTCGCGCTCCGGGTCCTCCCCGATCGCGTAGAGCAGCTCGCGAACCGCCGCCTCGGCGCGTTCCCGATCGAACCCGCCGCGCCCGGGCACATCGGGGCCCCGGGGCACGACGGATCGCAGAATGGGATCGACGTTAGTCACGCACGCTCACCAGATGACCTCTCCGGACAGACGCTCAGCGTCCGCCGTCCTGGCCGGGCTTGCCGGGCTCCGACCAACCGCCGTTCAGGTCGCCCGATGCCCGGCCATCCGTGTCCCGGCCGTCCGAAGCTGGGCTGTCGGAGGCCCGGCCATCGGAAGCCTGGGCATCGGGAGTGCGGCCGTCTCCGGGCCCGGCGACATCCCGCTCGGCGTGCTTCGGGCCGTCCTGGCCGCTCCACTTGGCCGGCGGCCAGTCCTGGCCGCGCGGCATGACAGCCGGGCGCCAGTTCGCCGGTGCGCCGTAGTTGGGCGGTACCGCTTCCTCGGGGTGCCCCGAGGAGCCGTCGTGCCGCGGCTGATAGCTGCCCGGCGGGTAGCTGGGCTCGGCCGGGCGCCCGTACGGCGGGGCTCCGTTGGGCCCAGGGCCGCCGTTCGGCCCCGGAGCGCCACCGTTCGGGCTCGGGTAGCCGCCGTTGGCGCTGGGCAGCTCCTTGTGCCCGCCACCCACGGTGCCCACCGGGGTGGGCTCGCGGTCCGGCTCAGGGATCGGCGGCCACGGCTCGCCGCGCTCCTTGGCCAGCTCAGCCGGGCTCTGGATCGGCGGCTTGTCCGACGGGGTACGCCCGCCGAAGTCGTTGAACGCGGTGATCCGGGGGCGCTTGGTCACGGCGGAGAAGATCCGCTCCAGATCCTTGCGGGTCAGCGTCTCCTTCTCCAGCAGCTCAAAGACCAGGGCATCCAGCACGTCCCGGTAGGTGTTCAGGATCTCCCATGCCTCGGTGTGCGCCGCCTCGATCAGCGCGCGCACCTCGGTGTCGATCTCCTGGGCAACCTGGATCGAGTAGTCGGGCTGGTTGCCCATGGTGCGGCCGAGGAACGGGTCGCCGTGCTCCTGTCCGTAGCGCACCGCGCCCAGCCGGGCACTCATGCCGTACTCGGTGACCATTGCGCGAGCGATCTTGGTGGCCTGGTCGATGTCGCTGGACGCCCCGGTGGTGGGTTCGTGGAAGACCAGCTCCTCGGCGCTGCGTCCGCCCATCGCGAAGACCAAGCGGGCAATCATCTCCGAGCGGGTCATCAAGCCCTTGTCGTCCTCGGGGACGACCAGCGCGTGGCCGCCGGTGCGACCACGGGGCAGGATGGTCAGCTTGTAGACCGGCTCCAGGTCGGGCATGGCCCACGCGGCCAGCGCGTGCCCGCCCTCGTGGTAGGCGGTGAGCTTGCGCTCGAGCTCGGAGATGATCCGGCTCTTCCGCCGAGGACCGCCGACGACCCGGTCCACCGCCTCTTCCAGGCAGGCGGCGTTGATCATCGTGCCGTTCTCCCGCGCGGTGAGCAGGGCCGACTCATTGATCACGTTGGCCAGGTCGGCGCCGGACATGCCCACGGTCCGCTTGGCCAGCGAGTCGAGGTCCGCGTCCGGGGCCAACGGCTTGCCCTTGGCGTGCACCTTCAGGATGGCGCGACGACCGGCCAGGTCGGGCGCGCCGACCGGGATCTGTCGGTCGAACCGGCCGGGACGCAGCAGCGCCGGGTCCAGGATGTCCGGCCGGTTGGTGGCCGCGATCAGGATGATGCCGCCGCGCGCGTCGAAGCCGTCCATCTCGACCAGCAGCTGGTTCAGCGTCTGCTCGCGCTCGTCGTGGCCGCCGCCGAGGCCGGCGCCGCGCTGGCGGCCGACCGCGTCGATCTCGTCCACGAAGATGATGCAGGGGGCGTTCGGCTTGGCCTGCTCGAACAGATCGCGGACGCGGCTCGCCCCCACGCCGACGAACATCTCCACGAAGTCCGAACCGGAGATCGAGTAGAAGGGCACGCCGGCCTCACCGGCCACCGCGCGGGCCAGCAGCGTCTTGCCGGTGCCGGGAGGCCCGTAGAGCAGCACGCCCTTCGGGATCTTGGCGCCGAGCGCCTGGTACCGACCGGGGTTCTGCAGGAAGTCCTTGATCTCGTGCAGTTCCTCGACGGCCTCGTCGGCGCCGGCCACGTCGGCAAACGTGGTCTTCGGCATGTCCTTGGACAGCTGTTTAGCCTTGGACTTCCCGAACGACAGCACCCGGTTGCCGCCGCCCTGCGCGCTGTTCATCATCCAGAACAGCAGCAGCAGGACCAGCCCCAGCGGCACCATGTAGATCAACAGCTGAGTGAGGAACGACTCCTGCTGGACCTCGGTGTTGAAGTTGGTCTTTGAGGTGGTCAACGCGGTGAAGACCGGCTGGCTGGCACCGAACGGATACTGGGCAATTACCTTGGTCGTCGAGACCTGGTCCCTGTTGCCGTTGTCCGTGGTGATAGGCGACTTCAGATCGAGGCGAAGCTGTTGCTGCTTGTCCTCAATCACCGCGTTGGACACGTTGCCGCTGGAGATCTGGGTCAGCGCCTGGGACGTCGAGACCTGGGAATATCCCCTACTGTCGTCGAAGAACTGGCTGAAGACGACATAGAGCAGCAACGCCGCCAAAATCCAAGTCAGCGGGTTACGGAGTAGACGCTTGCGATCCATGCAGTTGCGGCCTCCGGGGCCTCGACCCTCCCTGAACGTGCCGAGCGGAACCCCACCCGCACCACAACGTCGAAACAGCGCATCGACACGGGTCGTGACTGTCCTTCGCCGGGCGGCGAACACCCGAGAGTACCCAGCGTACCGGCCGAACCTCCAGAGCGAATGTCGGTCTGCTCACCAGGTATCGTCCGGATGAACGCGGGAGTGGGCAAATGAGTTCCGGACGATCTCAGTATTGATTCTGCACCGGGGGCGTCGCCGGCTTGGGAAGATCACCGAATCGTGCGGGTATCCACCTTCTAGCCTGGTCGTTAAGGCATTGACAACCTCGGGAAATGAACCTCGGCGGCTGGCGTCGGAGCGCGCCCGCCTCACCGATCAGCCGGCAGGAGTGCCCATGATCCTCCGACGCGCGATCTCTAGCGGTCGCGTCTTCCGTTGCCTGGCCGCCGCCGGCCTGGTAGTCGGCGCAGCCTCAGCGGGCGCGGTCGCGCTGCCCGGCTCGGCGCACGCGGATTCCGAAGACTTCGCCCCGGCGGCGACCGCCACCATCCATCCCGGGGTGATGGTGGAGAGCCCAGCGGGCCAGTGCACCGCGAACTTCGTGTTCGGTGACGGCAAAGACCTCTACCTGGGCCAGGCGGCGCACTGCACCGGCACGGGCACCGCCAGCGATACCGACGGGTGCAAGACCACCTCGCTCCCGATCGGTACGCCAGTCAAGATCCAGGGCGCCAGCCAGCCGGGCGAGCTCGCCTACAACTCCTGGCTGGCCATGGCGGACGACAAGCCCGACGTCAACACCTGCGGGTACAACGACTTCGCGCTGGTGAAGATCGACCCCGCGGACCACGACAAGGTGAGCCCCACCGTGCCAGTGTTCGGTGGCCCAACCGGGCTCAGGACGGCGCCGGTGCCGGCCGGTGCGACGGTGTACAGCTTCCAGAACTCCAGCCTGCGCCAGGGCATCGGCCTGCTGTCCCCCAAGCAGGGCCTGAACCTGGGTGACAGCGGCGGTGGGTGGACCCACGAGGTGGCCACCATCACCCCGGGTGTCCCCGGTGACTCGGGCAGCGGCTTCATGGACTCAGCGGGCAACGCGTTCGGCGTGCTGAGCACCCTCAACCTGGAGCCGGCCCCCGGCACCAACGGCGTGGGTGACCTCAACCGGGAACTGGCCTACGCGAACGCCAACGGCATGGACGATGTTGTGCTCCAGATCGGCGGCGCGTTCCACCCGCCGCTGCCGCTGCCCTCGTTGGCCGGCACGCCGAGGGCGGATGCCGCGTCGTCGGACTCCGACGGTGAGACCGCTTCCGCCGAGGAGCCGGAGCAGTCGGTCACCGACGGCGCACCGGCGGCCAACACCCCGGACCGGGGCCTGTCCATCACCCCGAAGCGCTCCGAGCCGGGCCTGCCCAGCCAGGGGGCGCCGGCGAAGCAGCCGGGACTGGTCGGCGGGCTCTAGCCGATCCAAGCTAGCCGCACACGACGTTGAGGCCCGCTCCGGGAAACCGGAGCGGGCCTCAGTCGTTTCGTGCGAGTCGTGGTCAGGCGTACACGCTGGGGTCCAGGGTTCCGATGAACGGCAAGTCCCGGTAGCGCTCGGCGTAGTCGAGGCCGTAGCCGATGACGAACTCGTTGGGGATGTCGAACCCGACGTAGCGCACCGGCACGTCCACCTTCACCGCGTCCGGTTTGCGCAGCAGGGCGCACACCTCCAGCGACGCCGGGGCGCGTGCCTCCAGGTTCTTCAGCAGCCAGGACAGCGTGCGTCCCGAGTCGATGATGTCCTCCACGATCAGCACGTGCCGGCCGGCGATGTCGCGGTCCAGGTCCTTCAGGATGCGCACCACCCCGGACGACGAGGTCGCCGAGCCGTACGAGCTGACCGCCATGAACTCCAGCTGCACCGGCAGCGGCAGCGCTCTGGCCAGGTCGGTCATGAACATCACCGCGCCCTTGAGCACGCCGACCAGCAGCAGATCGTTGGAGCGCCCGCTGCCCGGGCACCGATCCGCGTAATCGTGGGCCACCTGGCGGCCCAACTCGGCGATCTTGTCACTGATCTGTTGCTCGGTGACCAGGACGGATGCGATGTCACCGTCGTACAACGCGGCGTGCCTCCTCATTGCTGCCGGCGGAGCTGATCACTCGACTGCCTCGGAGGCTCCAGCACGAGCCTGCCATGCCGGCGAGCGAGTACCCATTGTCCCGGAAGCGCTATTCCCCCCTGGCCCCGCCACCGGCCGAGCAGGTCATCGGCCTGGCGCAGCTGGGCGTCGGTGAGCCCGGTGACGCCGCGGTCGGTGAGCCAGCCGCGCAGTACCCGCCGGCGGACCGAGGGCGGATAGGCGGCCAGTTTCTTGGCCTCCAGCTCGGTGCCGGCGTTCTCGGCCAGGCCGACGTCTTCCCTGGCCAGGGCCGCCCACTCGTCCAGGGCGACGCTGTCCTCGCGCAGCTGGGCCGCCGTGCGGGACAACGCCTCGGCCACCCCGCCGGCCAGCACGTCCTCCAGCAGCGGGAGCACCTCGGCGCGCAGCCGGACCCGGGTGAACCGGGGGTCGGCGTTGTGCGGGTCATCCCAGACCGGGACGCCCAGCTCGGCGCAGGCCGCCCTGGTGGTAGACCGCCGCACCCCGAGCAGTGGCCGCAACCAGGGCGGGTCGTACCTGGTCATGCCGGCCAGGGAGCGCGGACCGGAGCCTCGACCCAACCCGAGCAGCACGGTCTCCGCCTGGTCGTCCAGGGTGTGTCCGAGCAGTACCGGGGTCTCCGGCGAGGGGCGGGCGGCGCGCAGCGCGGCGTACCTGGCCCGGCGGGCGGCCGCCTCCATCCCGCCCCCGCCGGTGACCTGGACCCGCAGCACCTGGCCGGGCACCCCGTGCTCGGCCAGCAACGCCACGGTCTGCTCGGCCCGCTCGGCCGAGCCGGGCTGCAGGCCGTGATCCACCACAGCGGCCATCGGCGACCACTTCCCCGGACCGGCGGCGGACTCGGCGGCGACCGCCAGGGCGAGCGCGGTGGAATCCGCGCCGCCGGAACAGGCCACCAGCAGCGGGACGGAGTCCGGGATGTCCAGCTCGGCGAGCGCGCCGCGCACCGCGGTCCGCACGGCCACCAGGGCCGGGAGCGGTCCGCTCATCGAACCCCGCTCAGGTCAGGCAACCGGCTCAGCCCGCTCAGCTCGCTCAGCTCGGGACCCGGCGCAACCACTGGCCCGGATCGTCCAGCTCGGCGCGGGTGGGCAGGGTCTCCGGCGAGGTCCAGACCGTGTTGAAGCCGGTCATGCCCACCTCCCCCACCACGGCCTTGGTGAACGCGGCGCCGACCGCGTACTGGCGCACCTTGGCCTCCACCCCGAGCAGCGCGCGCAGCAACCGGTCCAGCAGGCCACCACCCCTGCGGCGGGCGGTGAACCGGGAGCGGATGGTGGCCACGCTGGGCACCACGGACGGCCCGACGGCGTCCATCACGTGGTCCGCGTGCCCTTCCAGCAGCGTGGTCAGCGCGAGCAGCCGATCCAGTATCGCCCGCTGCTCAGGGCCCTGCAGCAGCTCGATCAGGCCCATCGTGTCCCTGGTCTGTCGAGCCGAGGAGATCATCCCGGGCAGCCGCTCCAAGATCCCGGACGCGGTCGACTCGGCGGCGGACAGGAACGCGGTCACCTCGCCGGAGAAGTACTCGCGCAGCCAGGGCACCGCGGTGAACTGCAGCCGGTGGGTGGCCTCGTGCAGGCAGACCCACAGCGCGAAGTCCTCCAGGGAGACGTCCAGCGCCTGCTGCGCGGCCACCACGTTCGGCGCGACCAACAGCAGCTTTCCCTGCTTGTCCGCCCCGCCGTACGGGTCGTACTGGCCGAGCACCCGGCTACCCAGGTAGGACAGCACCGCGCCAGCCTGCAGTCCGGCGGTGGTGGCGGTGAACTTGCGGGCCGTGGCGGGCACGGCGGGCAACTTGGCGCCGCTGGTCAGCACCGCCATCCCCGAGGTCGCCGCGGTGGCCCAGGCTGGGCGGTCCACCACGTCGGCGGGCAACAGCGGCAGGCCCTGGCCGAGCCCGGTGACCTCCCGGACGTGTCCCTCGGCGGTTGCCGCGTCGGCGCGCAGCAGGTCGACGATGCGTCGGGCCTCCGCGCGGGTGACCGTCGGGCCGGGCTGCATCAGCCGCCCAGCCGTGCGAGCGGCCAGCGCCCAGTCCACGGGCAGCCCTCGCTGCTCGTCTTGCTCGTCTACTGGCGGCACAGCGGGCTCGGGCGGCACGCACCCACGGTACGCAACGGCGGCCCACTCCGCCGTGCCGACCGGACCATCTCAGCGACAGCCACACCCGCGCAGCGCGGCGGCCAGCGCGTCCAGCTGTGGCCGGGACTCCGAGGGTGAGGTGCCGTTGGCCATCAGGGCAAAGGTGAGCAGCCGCCCGTCCGTATCGGTGACCACCCCGGCCAGCGCGCTCACCCCGGTCAGCGTGCCCGTCTTGGCCCGGACGAACCCGCGGCCGGAGGCCGAGTCACCCCCGGCGAACCGGTCGTCCAGGGTGCCGTCCCCGCCGGCCACCGGCAGCCCGGACAGCATCGGGCGCAGTCGAGCGGCGCGCCCGTCCTTCTCCGCCGGGCCCCCGGCGACCGCCATGATCTCGCCGAGCACCCGGGCCGGCACCTGGTCGTCGGTGGACAGCCCGCTGCCGTCCTCCATGGTCACCCCGGACATGTCGAATCCGGCCGCGGCGAGCGTGTCCCGCACCGCGGCCGCCGACCCGGCGAACGACGGGTCTGCCCCCCTGGCCAGCGCCACCTGCCTGGCCAGCGACTCGGCCAGCACGTTGTCCGAGATGCGCAGCGCGGTCTCCACCAGGTCGCTGATCGGCGGCGAGCTCACCTCGGCCAGCACCGGGGCCCCGGGCGGCGCGGTGCCAACCGCCACCGTGGACGGGTCCGCGCCCAACCGCTGCGCGAGCGCCTGGCCGGCATCCAGCGCCGGCTTGGCGGTGCGCGGCGGGTCCAGCTCGTCCGGCTTGCTGCGCCCCCCGTCCAGGATCAGTGGCTCGATCGGGGTCACGTTGCCACCGGCGATGTCCGAGGTTTCCCAGCCTGGCGCCATGCCGTCGCCGGTGAATCGGCTCACATCCACGGTCACCGTGTGGATCGGGCCGGGATGAGCGTTGCGTACTTCCTCGGCCAGGCTGTCCAGCCGGGCCGCTCCGGGGTACACCGACTCGCTGCCCTTCGGTAGCGAGGACAGCGTCGGGTCGCCGCCGCCGACAAGCACCACCGAGTCCGGGCTGGTCCCGGCCACCACCCGGGTCTTGATCCGCATGCTCGGGTCCAGTGTGAGCAGCGCGGCGGCGGTGGTGAGCAGCTTTCCGGTGGAGCCAGGCTGCATCGTCTTTTCCGGGTTGCGCGACCAGAGCACCTGGTCGTCGGCCGGGTTCACCACCACCCCGGTCAGGGTGCCGAGCGCGCTCGAGCCGGCCAGCTTGTTCAGCGCGGCGGCCACCCCGGTCTTGGTCGGGATGGGTGCGTCGGCGGCCAGCGGCGCGAGTTGCAACCGAGGTGGCGGCGGCACCTCGGCGGTTGCCGGCCCGGCCAGCCCGAACCAGCGCAGCAGCCCGGGCCCGGCCAGCGCGGCCGTGGTGGCCAGGCTGATGACCAGGATCAGCGCAACCGCCATGATCAGCGCCGACCGTTTGTCCGGCCGGCGGAGTCGCAACGCGGCCATCCGGCTTCCGAGTCCCGGCACCTGTCCTCCCAGGCCAGCTTCGCACATCGGCGCCGGCCGGTAGTGCCTCGGGTGAGGCGGTGCCGCACACTAGAGCTCCCGAGGGCCTCGGCCCACTCGAGTCGGTGAAAGGATCAGCGAGTCACGTGGACTTCGACGTCACCATCGAGATCCCCAAGGGCGTCCGCAACAAGTACGAGATGGACCACGAGACGGGCCGGATCAAGCTGGACCGGACGTTGTTCACCGCCACCCAGTACCCGGCCGAGTACGGGTTCATCGACGACAGCCTTGGCGAGGACGGCGACCCGTTGGACTGCCTGGTGCTGGTGGAGGAGCCGACCTTCCCTGGCTGCCTGATCCGGGCCAGGGCGATCGGCATGTTCCGGATGCGCGATGAGAAGGGTGGCGACGACAAGGTGCTGTGCGTGCCCGCCGCCGACCCTCGCCAGGAGCACCTGCGGGACATCCACCACCTCAACGAGTTCCTCCGCCTGGAGATCGAGCACTTCTTCCAGGTCTACAAGGACCTGGAGCCGGGCAAGAGCGTGGAAGGCGCCAAATGGGTGGGCCGCGCCGAGGCGGAGCGGGAGATCCTGGCGTCCTGGGAGCGGGCCAAGGGAACCGGGTACGACCTGAAACCCGGCACCCACTGACACTCAGCTACGGGTGACCTCGGCGGGGGCCAGCCGCAGCAGCTGGTCGATCTGCTCTTCGGTCAGCCCGTGCCGAGCCAGGTCCCGACGCGCCTCGAGCAGCTGGGCGGAGTTGTGCCGCGGCTCCCCCTGTGCCCTCCGCATGTTGTCCCTGGCCCGTTCGGCGGCGGCCAGGCTGGCCAACGCCGCGTCCGGATCCGGCAGCAGCTCGCCCAGTAGCCGGTCCCGCAGCCGGTCCGCACCGCGGGGGTCCGCGGCGTTCCGGGATGTCTCCTGGACGGGCAGCGCCCCGGAGATCGCACCCGGCACCGGAATCGCCTCGGCGAGCGCCTGTGCCTGCGCCTCCAGCCCGGACAGCTGTCGCAACTGCACCCGAGGCAGGAAGATCACCAACACCAGCGCCATCAGCAGCACGGCTACGCCGCACAGGAAGGACAGCGACATCGCGTCGGAGTAGCCCACCAGGAACGGCTCGGCCAACCGGGCATCCAGGTGACCGATGAACGATGTGTCGTTGAGCGAGTACGAGCCGACCGTCCCGTTCCCCAGCGCGGTCAGCACACCCTGGTCCACCGGGTTGGCGCGGACCGAGGGATCGGTCAGCGCGGCCTGGAACGCCGGGCTCGGCTCGGCGGCCGAAAACGCCGACGTGACCTTCGACGGCACGCTGCCGAACAGCACGGACAGGAACACGGCGGTGCCCAGCGTGCCGCCCACCTGACGGAAGAACGTGGCCGACCCGGTCACCATGCCCATATCCCTGGCCGGCATCGCGCTCTGCATGGTCAGCATGAGCGGCTGCATGCTGACCCCGAGGCCCATGCCGAAGACCAGCATGTAGCTGGCGCTCAGCGGGAACGGCGTGGCCACCCCGATGGTGGCCAGCGCGACCAGGCCGACCACCATCAGCGCTACCCCGCCGACCGGCCACGCTTTGAGCCTGCCGGTCCGCGAGATGATCTGGCCGGAGATCAGCGACATGATCATCATGCCGCCTACCAGCGGGATTGTCAGCAGCCCGGCCTGAGTCGGCGAGGCGCCCTTGACGATCTGCAGGTAGAGCGGCAGCGCGGCCAGCCCGCCGAACATGCCCATGCCGAGCAGCAACAGCCCGGCCGATCCGACACCGAACGCCGGGACCCGGAAGGACCGCAGCGGCAGCAGCGCGTCGTCCCCGAACCGGTGCTCCACGATCACGAACAGGACCAGCCCGCCGAGACCAACCACAAAGCAGGCCAGCGAGGGCAGCGAGGTCCAGCCCCAGGTCCGGCCCTGCTCGGCGACCAGCAGCAGCGGAACCAGGCCGACGGCCAGCGCGAGCGCACCCGGCCAGTCCACCCGGGCCTGCCGTGGGTGATGCGGCAGGTTCAGCACCTTCGCCACGATGAGCATGGCGACCGCCCCGATCGGCACGTTGACCAGGAACACCCAGCGCCACCCGGTGATGCCCAGGATCTCCGCCTGACCGGCCAGGAATCCGCCCGCCAGCGGGCCGAGCACGCTGGAGGTGGCGAATACCGCCACCAGGTAGCCCTGGTACTTCGCCCGCTCCCGGGGCGACACGATGTCCCCGAGGATGGTCATGGACAGCGAGAACAGCCCGCCGGCGCCCAGGCCCTGGAGCGCGCGAAAGCCGGCCAGCTGAAACATCGAAAAGGAGAACGTGCAGAGGATCGACCCGATCAGGAACAACACGATCGCGGTGAGGAACAGCGGCTTGCGGCCGTAGATGTCGGACAGCTTCCCGTACAACGGGGTGGTCAGCGTCGAGGTGATCAGGTACGCGGTGGTCACCCAGGCCTGCAGGCTGAGCCCGTTCAAATCATCGGCGATCGTCCGGATGGACGTGGTCACGATGGTCTGATCCAGCGAAGCCAGGAACATCCCGGCCATCAGCCCGGCCAGGATGGCCATGATCTGCCGGTGGCTCAGTAACCGAGGCTGTTCCGGCGTGGCGGCTGAGGCCGCCGTCATCTCACGATCCCTTCCGCGGCCGGCGTGCGGTGGCTGGTCCGCTCGGGGGCCGGGGCGAGGAAGTAGTCCTCGTAGTCGTCGTTGAACCGGGCGAGCAGCTCGCGGAACTGGCGCCGGTCCTCGGCGGACCAGTTGGCCAGCAGCGCGGCGTATTTCTCGTTGCGGCCCTGCCGCTTGCACTCGAAGTTGTGCCGGCCGGCCTCGGTGGCGGCAAGCAGGCTGGCCCGCCCGTCCGTGGCGTCCGCTCGACGTTCCACCAGTCCGAGCCCGACCAGCTGGGCGACCTGCCGACTGACCGTGGAGGCGTCCGAGTGCACGTCCTCGGCGAGCACGCTCAACCGCCGAGGCCCCTGGGTGACCAGGGTGGCGAGCAGCAGGTACGCCGCCCGCTCCACGCCGTCGGCCTGGGTGGCGGTGTACCGGGCGTGCACCCGCTCGCTCATCCGGTTCAGCCGCAGTAGCTCCCCGCTCAGCAGGTCGTACTCGGTCTGCTCACCGATGGGCATTATCGCCGCCTCCTGGATCCACCCGGCCATATACCTAGCTGTAGCATACAAGCGCTTGTAGGTTACAAGCTTTTCCTCGGCCGCTTTGTTCCGCATTACGCTGCCCGGCATGGACGAGTCGGATTTCCAGGACGTGCTGGCGGCGGTCCGCGAGTTCGTGCGCGAGCGGGTAGTGCCGCTGGAGACTGAGATCGACGAGAAGGACGACGTCCCGGCGAGCATCCGAAACGCCTGCAAGTCGATGGGCCTCTACGGCTTTGCGATACCGGAGGAGTTCGGCGGCCTGGGCCTGCCGCTCTCCCAGGAGGTCCGGCTGGTCTTCGAACTGGGCTACACCACGCCGGCGTTGCGCTCCATGTTCGGTACCAACAACGGCATCGCCGGGCACGTGCTGATCGAGGGCGGCACCGAGGAGCAGAAGTCCGAGTGGCTGCCCAAGCTGGCCAGCGGTGAGGTGACCGCGTCCTTCGCGCTGACCGAGGCGGACGCCGGCTCCGACCCCTCCGGGCTGGCCACCACCGCCCGCCGTGTCGGGGACGACTGGGTACTCAACGGCTCGAAGCGCTACATCACCAACGCCCCGTTGGCCGACGTGTTCATGGTGTTCGCCCGCACTGACCCGGACGTACCGGCGAACCGGGGCATCTCCACGTTCCTGGTGCCGCGCGGCACGCCCGGGCTCACCGTCGGGCCGAAGGACCACAAGATGGGCCAGTTCGGCGCCTGGACCGCGGACGTGTACCTGGACGATGTGCGGGTGCCGGAGTCGGCGCTGATCGGCGGCGCGGACGGGGTGGACAAGGGGTTCGTCACCGCGATGCGCTGCCTCGCGCACGGGCGGGTGCACATCGCGGCGATGTGCGTCGGGATGGCCGAGCGGCTGGTCGACGAGTCGGTCTCGTTCGCCCAGACCCGGCAGCAGGGCGGCCACCCGATCGGCACGTTCCAGCTGATCCAGGGGCTGATCGCGGACTCGGTGACCGACTACCGGGCCGGCCATGCGCTGGTCCTGGCGGCCGCGGCGGCGTACGACGCGGGCACCGACACCTCGGTCGGGCCGTCGGCGGCGAAGTACTTCGCCAGCGAGATGGTCGGCCGGGTGGCGGACCGGGCGGTGCAGGTGCACGGCGGCTCCGGGTACATGCGCGGCGTGCCGGTGGAGCGGTTCTACCGGGACGCCCGGCTGTTCCGGATCTACGAGGGCACCAGCCAGATCCAGCAGGTGATCATCGCCCGCGGCGTGCTCGGCCGGCTGTAGTCGTGAGTGGCGATGGTCGCTATAGCGACCATCGCCACTCACGAGGGTCTAGCGGGGCTGGATGGTGGCGCCGCGCCCGACTCAGGGGAGCGGGCGGAACGGGCGGTCCTCCCACCAGGGGTAGAAGTCCGGCAGGTCGGCGGGCACCCGTCCCGGATACTTCGGCGCGCGCTTGGCCAGGAACGACCCGATGCCCTCCTGGGCGTCCGGGCCACTGCCCACCGCGCGCAGCGCCCTGGACTCCACCTGGTTGGCCTCCATCGGATGGTCGGCCCCGAGCATCCGCCACATGAGCTGCCGGTTCAGCGTGACCGAGATCGCCGAGGTGTTCTCCGCGATCTCCCTGGCCAGCTCGAGCGCGGCGGGCAGCAGCTCCTCCGGCGGGTGCACCGAGCGCACCAGCCCGGCGTCCAGCGCCTCCTGGGCGTCGAACACCCGCCCGCTCAGCGTCCACTCCAGGGCCCGGGAGATGCCCACCACCCTGGGCAGGAACCAGCTGGCGCAGCCGTCCGCGACGATGCCGCGCCGGGCGAAGACGAACCCGATCCGGGCGGTCTCCGACGCCAGCCGGATGTCCATCGGCAACGTCATGGTGGCCCCGACGCCCACCGCCGGGCCGTTGATCGCCGCGATCACCGGCTTCGTGCACGCGTAGGTGCGCAGGTTGAGCTCGCCGCCGACATCCCGGTGATTGGGATCGTCGGCGTAGTTGAAGGTGTCGCCCGCCGCGGCGAGGTCGGCGCCGGCGCAGAACGCCCGCCCGTTGCCGGTCACCACGATCACCCGGACGTCGTTGTCCGCGTCCGCCTCGTCGTAGAGCCGGACCAGCTCGTGGTGCATGTCCAGGTTGAACGCGTTCAGCCGGTCAGGACGGTTCAGCCGGACCAGCAGCACCGAGCCGTCGCGCTCGGTCTCGATCAGGGAGTAGGCCACCCCGGCACGTTACTGCCGGTCACCCGCCGCTGCCGTACGGCCGAGTCAGGATCTCCAGGTAGTGCCCGTCGGGACTGTCGAAGTAGACGCCACGGCCGCCGTCCCTGGTGTTGATCTCGCCCTCCTCCTGGTGAGCGGGGTCGGCCCAGTAGGTCAGCCGTTGCTCGCGGATCCGGCCGAACACCTCGTCGAACTCGCCCTCGGAGAGCAGGAAGGCGTAGTGCTGCGGGTGCACCTCGTCGGTGTCCATGAAATCCAGGCTGACGCCGTTGGACACCTGCACCACCTGGAACGGGCCGAACTCGGTCGCCGCGGGTAGCCCGAGCAGGTCGGTCAGGAATGTCGCTGAGGTTTTCTTGTCCTGGCTCTCCACGATCGTGTGGTTCAGTTCGATAGCCATGCCCCGAAACGTACGCCGTGACCGGCGTCACACAGGAGCGCTTTTTCCCGCCGGATGAGCGCCCCCGCGGCGGGTCGCGCCGGTAATCGGGATGAGATGCTGCCGACCTCCGGCCCGAAAGGATCACCATGACCGACCGGTATGCCGCGTTCCCGAGTCTGACCTTCGCCCGGCCCGCCGACGGCGTCCTGGAGATCGTGTTGGACGGCCCGAACCTGAACGCGGTGTCCGCGCCGATGCACGCCGAGCTCGGCGACGTGTGGCCGGTGGTGCACCGCGACGAGAGCGTGCGCGCGGTCCTGGTGCGCGGCGCGGGCAAGGCATTCTCCGCCGGCGGCTCGTTCGACATGATCACCGAGATGGTCCAGGACCCGGTGGTGCGGACACGGGTGTTCCAGGAGGCCAAGGACCTGGTGCACAACCTGGTCAACTGCGACACGCCGATCGTGTCCGCGATCCACGGGCCGGCGGTGGGCGCCGGGCTGGTGGTGGCGCTGCTCGCGGACGTGTCCATCGCGGCGCGCACGGCGAAGATCGTCGACGGGCACACCCGGCTGGGGGTGGCGGCCGGCGACCACGCGGCGATCTGCTGGCCGCTGCTGTGCGGCATGGCCAAGGCGAAGTACTACCTGCTCACCTGCGAGGCAATGACCGGTGAGGAGGCGGAACGGATCGGTCTAGTTTCGTTGTGCGTTGACGACGACGAGCTGGCCGACAAGGCGCTGGGCGTGGCCACCAAGTTGGCGGCGGGTTCGGTCACCGCGACGCGGTGGACGAAGAACACGCTGAACAACTGGTACCGACAGGCCGGCCCGGCCTTCGACGCCTCGCTGGCCATGGAGTTCTACGGCTTCGGGCTGCCTGACGTGCAGGAAGGACTCGCCGCGCATCGGGAGAAGCGGCGGCCTCAGTTCGGTGGCGGCTGAGAGTTAGGTATACCGGGCCGCGTGGTCGGCTCGGGCCATCTCGGCCTCACCGGCCTTGGTCAGCCGTGCCGGCCACCGACCGCTGCCCAGACCCGGCTCAGCCACCAACCCAGCCCGGATCAACCGGCGTCCGGCGTCCGCGTCACAACACACCCGACCGTCCACGAACAACACCGGCTGGGAACCGTGGATGATCTCGCACCGGTGGTCCGCCACCGCGTGCAGCAGTGCGACATCGCGCCGGCTCAGCAGATAAGCAGTCTTCCCGCCCATTTCCGGGCTCCCCTCAACAAGTACTCAGTCGAGTATCTCGCCGAGAGCGCCCAGGGTGTCTCATCTCACTTGACTATCTTTGGCGTGTCGCCTCGGTCCACCCGCCCGGTGTGACCGCTCGCTTCAGTGGCGCCCGGCGACGCGGTCGGCCTGGTCGGCCTTGGCCAACTCGGCCTCGCCGGCCTTGGTCAGCCGCGCCGGCCACCGCCCGGTGCCCAGACCCGGCTGGGCCAGAAACCCGGCGCTGATCAGCCGCCGGCCGGCGTCCGCGTCGGAACACAGCCGGCCGTCGACGAACAGCACCGGTTGCCAACCTTGCAGGATTTCGCACCGCTGATCGGCCACCGCATGCAGCAGCGCCCGATCTCGCCGATTGGACAGATCTATCGCTTCTTCCGACACTCTGGCTCCCCTCCCCGACAACCACCGTGCATAGGAGAGTTCGCCACGCGCGTTAAGAGTGTTTCACGTCACCGAGAAGAGATGTTTAAATCCGAGTCGGAAGGGTCTCGCGGATCAGCTGAGACGCTCGAACACCGCGGCGAGCCCCTGGCCGCCGCCGATGCACATCGTCTCCAAGCCGTAGCGGGCCTCGCGGCGATCCATCTCGCGGACCAGCGTGGTGAGGATTCGGCACCCGGTGGCGCCCACCGGGTGGCCCATCGAGATGCCCGAGCCGTTCACATTCAGCCGCTCGTCCTCCATCGGCTTGATGCCCCACTCGCGGGCACAGGCCAACACCTGGGCGGCAAACGCCTCGTTCAGCTCGATCAGATCCAGGTCCGCCATGGTCAGCCCGGCCCGCCCCAGCGCCTTGGCCGTCGCGGGCACCGGGCCGATACCCATGGTGGCCGGCGGCACACCGGCCACCGCCCAGGACACCAGCCGGGCCAGCGGCCGCAGGCCCAGCTCCTCGGCCCGCTCCGGGGAGGTGACCACGCACAGCGCGGCGCCGTCGTTCTGCCCGGAGGCGTTGCCGGCGGTGACGGTGGCCTCCGGATCGTTGCGGCCGAGAATCGGGCGCAGCCGGGCCAGCGCCTCCAGTGAGGCGTCCGCCCGGATGTGCTCGTCGCGCTCCACCACCGTGTCGCCCTTACGGCCCTTCACGGTGACCGGGACGATCTCGTCGGCAAACCGACCGGCGTCGGTCGCGGCGGCCGCCTTCTGGTGGCTGCGCAGCGCATACTCGTCCTGCTCCTCGCGCGGGATGGAGTACTCCCGGCGGACGTTCTCGGCGGTCTCCAGCATGCCGCCGGGGACCGGGAAGTTCACCCCGCCGGCGGTGACCCGGCCCCTGGCCAGCGCATCGTGCAGCTCCAAGCTGGGCACGCCCTTGATCCCCCAGCGCATCGAGCTGGAGTAGAACGGCGCGTTGCTCATCGACTCCGCGCCGCCGGCCAGCACCAGGTCCGAGGCCCCGGTCTGCACCTGCATCGCGGCGTACAACACCGACTGCAGGCCGGAGCCACAGCGGCGGTCCAGCTGCAGCCCGGTCGCGGTCACCGGCAGCCCGGCGTCCAGCGCCACTACCCGTCCGAACGCCGGCGCGTCCATCGTCGGATAGCAGTTGCCCATGATCACGTCGTCCACCGCGTCACCGGGCAGCGCGGTGCGGGCCAGCAGCTCCCGCGCCACGGTGACCGCCAACTGGTGCGCCGGCACGTCGCGCAACGAACCCCCGAACCCACCCACCGGGGTTCGCACCGGCTCGCAGATCACCGCATCCCGCATCGGACTCTCCTCACCACGCTCTGCTTCTGGCCTTCTGGCACCTACAGGTAGGCCCGGGTCACCCACTCGGCGACGCACGCCGGGCGCTCGTTGCCGTCGATCTCCACGGTGACCTTGTTGACCACCTGCACGCCGCCCTGCACCTCGGACACCTCGAGCAGCTCGAAGCTGCCGCGCAGCCGGCTGTTCACCGGCACCGGGGAGGTGAAGCGCACCTTGTTCAGCCCGTAGTTGATGCCCATCTTGACGTTCTCGATCTTGTAAATCTGCGCGCTGAAGACCGGGAGCAGGGACAGGGTGAGGTAGCCGTGCGCGATGGTGGTGCCGAACGGGCCGCTCTTGGCCTTCTCGGTGTCCACGTGAATCCACTGGTGGTCACCGGTGGCCTCGGCGAAGGTGTCGATCTGCTTCTGGTCGACGGTGACCCAGTCGCTGGCGCCGAGCTGCTCGCCGACTGCCGCCTTGAGCTCGTCCGCCCCGTTGAAGACCCGCACTGTTTGATTACCCCTTTACATGTAGCGTCCGCCGGTCACCTCGAGCACGGTGCCGGTCATATAACTGGATAGGTCGCTGGCCAGGAACAGCGCCACGCTGGCCACCTCGGCCGGCTCGGCGGCCCGGCCCATCGGGATCTCGGACAGCTTCTGCTGCCAGATGTCCTCGCGCAGCGCCTCGGTCATCGCGGTGCGGATCAGGCCGGGCTGGATGGCGTTCACCCGCACGTTCAGGTAGGCCAGCTCCTTGGCGGCGGCCTTGGTCAACCCGACCATGCCGGCCTTGGCGGAGCTGTAGTTGGTCTGGCCGAGCATGCCGACCTTGCCGGAGATGGACGAGATGTTCACGATCGAACCGCGCTTGCGCTCACGCATCACCGCGCCGGCCGCCCGGGTGCCCAGCCAGGAGCCCACCAGGTGCACGTCCAATACCGCCCGGAAGTCCTCCAGGGTCATCTTGCGCATGGTGGCGTCCCGGGTGATCCCGGCGTTGTTGACCATGACGTCCAGCCCGTCGAACTCACTGGTCGCCCGGTTCACCAGCGCGCCGACCTCCTCCTCAGAGGTCACATCGCAGCGGGCGCCGATGGCCACCGCGCCCGGGGTGGCCGCGACCAGCTCGGCCGCCGACTTCTCCGCCGCCTCGCCGTTGATGTCCCCGAGCACCACCCGGGCGCCCTCGGCGAGGTAGCCGCGGGCGATCTCCAGCCCGATGCCCTGCGCCGCCCCGGTGATGACGGCGACCCGGTTGTCCAGCAAGCCCATGACGGCTAGCCAACCACGTCAGGTGCTGCCGCGCCGAGGACCGTTCAGTGTTGAATTCAACTCACTCGGTCAGACGTCCGGGTGTGCTGAGGGCGCCGACTCAGTGTGCTGAGAGCGCCGACTCGCGGGCTTTGGGGACGGTCAGCGGACGCGGGCTAGGAGTTGGGCGAGCACGCTGGCGGACGCGGACCGGGCCCTCGCGCACATCTCGTCGTAGGTGCGCCCGGGAATCGAGCCGTCGCTCGTGTAGCTGACCCACGCGCTCTGACCGGACGCCACGTCGAGCCGCACGATGCAGCCTTGCTCCGGGTTCGCCGGCCGCGCGGGCAACTGCACGGCGCCGAACCCGGACACGGTGATCACCTGGGCACCAGGCTCAATCAGGTAAGGCTGGATCCCCTGGTTCAGCACCAGCCGCACGGACAGCGCCAGCTGGGGCTCGCCCGGGAAGTTGGTCCACGTGCAGTCCGAACTGTCCAGGTTGTCGGCGGGCCGGTTCCGGTCCATCCGCGAGGTGACCCCGAGCTGGATGCGCAGCGGCGAGGTGATCACCGAGCAGGCGTCGATGCCGTTCAGCGGCAGCTCCCGGGGCCTGGACGGCAACGAACCGGAAGCCCCGGCGGGCGCCGCGGCGGACGTGGTGGTCGGCTCGGCACAACCAGCCATCGCGAGCACACCCAGCAACGCGGCCCCGGCCAGCGCGGCTCCGATCAGCCTGGACCGGCGCCGGATCATCCATGGCGCGGGCATGACCATGACGGTAGCCCTCGCGCCTGGTCTCCGACGTGGTTTCGCCCCGGCAGGGTGGCTCTCTGGTCCAGCGGCGGACCAGCCGGGACAGGATTAGGGTTCTAATCATGCGTGGTTCTTTGATTGGTACTGAGGTTCGTCGGGTCGAAGACCCGGAGCTGATGCGCGGCGAGGGCACCTACGTCGACAACCTCGACCTGGGCGAGGGTGTGCTGCACCTGTCCTTCGTCCGCTCCCCGCTGCCGCACGCCACCGTGCTCGGGGTGGACACCTCCGCCGCCCTGGCCGCCCCAGGTGTTGTCGCCGTCTATACCGCCGACGACCTGGGTATCGCCCCGCACCATTCGTTCATGCCGGTCAACGACGCGTGCGCCCGCCCACCGCTCGCCCAGGGCAAGGTCCGCTTCGTCGGCGACATCGTGGCCGCCGTGATCGCCGAGTCCAAGACCGCCGCCGCCGACGCGCTCGAGCTGGTGGAGGTCGACTACGACCCGCTGCCCGCGGTGATCGATCCGGAGGAGGCGCTGGCCGAGGGCGCCCCGGCCCAGTTCGAGGAGCTCGGCGGCAACCTGGCGGCCGGTGTCCGCTCCGAGCCCGACTTCGATCCGTTGGACGACGCGGAGCTGGTGGTCCGGGCGCGGATCGAGAACCAACGTCTCGCCGTGGTCCCCATGGAGGGCAACGCGATCGCCGTGCTGCCCGGTGCGCCCGGAGATCAGTTCGAGCTGACCGTGTACGTGTCCACCCAGATGCCGCACGCCTGGCGGGGGCTCACCGCCCAGCTGTTCGGGCTGGACCCACAGAAGATCCGGGTGATCGCCCCGCACGTGGGCGGCGGATTCGGCGGCAAGGCCGGGATCGTCTCCGAGCACAGCATCGCGGTCGCGGCCGCGCGCAAGCTGAACCGTCCGGTCAAGTGGTCGGAAACCCGTTCGGAGAACCTGATCGGCATGCCGCACGGGCGGGCCATGGTGCAGTACGCGGAGCTGGGCCTGCGCCGCGACGGCACGATCACCGGGCTGCGGATCCGGGTCATCGGCGACTCCGGGGCGTACGCCGGCTTCGGTGGCGCGCTGGCCATGGGCCCGAGCTACGCAATGGCCCAGGGGGTGTACCGGATCCCCAAGCTCGGCTACGACGTCGCGGTGGCGCTGACCAACACCACCCCGGTGGGCGCCTTCCGAGGCGCCGGCCGCCCGGAGGCCAGTGCGCTCCTGGAGCGGGTGATCGACCTGGCCTCGGTCGAGCTGGGCATCGACCCGGCGGAGATCCGTCGGCGGAACTTCCCGCGCCCGGAGGAGTTCCCCTACCAGACCGTCGTCGGCACCACCTACGACAGCGGCAACTACCTCCACTCACTGGACGAGGTGCTGCGCATCTCCGACTACGCCGGGCTGCGCGCGGAGCAGGAACGCCGCCGCGCGTCCGGCGCGCGCCGGGTGCTGGGCATCGGGTTGGCCAGCTACGTGGAGATCACCGCCGGTGGCGGGGCGCAGGAGTGGGGCTCGGTGACCGTGCACGAGGACGGCACGGCCACTGCCTCGGTGGGCACCTCCGCGCACGGCCAGGGGCACGCCACCTCGTTCGCCATGCTGGTGTCCGACCAGCTCGGCATCCCGATCGAGTCGATCAAGTTCGTGCAGGCGGACACGGCGGTCGTGCCGCGCGGCGGGGGCACCGGCGGTTCCCGCTCGCTGCAGCTGGGCGGCAGCGCGGTGCACGCGGCGGCCGGCAAGGTGCTGGAGCAGGCCCGCGAGCTGGCCGCCGAGCTACTGGAAGCCTCGGTGGAGGACATCCAGGTCACCGACGACGGCGACGTCGGGGTGGCCGGCGTGCCGGACCGGACCCTCAGCTGGGCCCGGTTGGCCACCGCAGCCGCCGAGGCGGGCACCCCGCTGGCCGCCGAGCTGGACATCGACCAGGGCGGCCCCACGTTCCCGTTCGGCAGCCACGTCGCGGTGGTCGAGATCGACCTGGACACCGGGTTCGTCCGGCCGATCCGGCATTTCGCGGTGGACGACTGCGGCCGGGTGCTCAACCCGCTGATCGTGCGCGGCCAGCAGCACGGCGGGATCGCCCAGGGCATCGCGCAGGCGCTGTGGGAGCACGTGCGGTTCGACGCGGACGGCAACCCGACCACCGCCACCCTGGCCGACTACACCGTGCCCACCGCCGCCGACCTGCCGCCCTACGAGGTGGCCAGCACCGAGACGCTGACCCCGCTGAACGCGCTCGGCGCCAAGGGCATCGGCGAGGCGGCCACCGTCGGGGCGACCCCGGCGGTGCAGAACGCGGTGGTCGACGCGCTCTCCCACCTGGGCGTGCGGCACGTAGACATGCCGTGCACCCCGGAGCGGGTCTGGCGGGCGATCCACGCGGCGGGCAACGGCGGCGCGACCGATCCGTGGCGCGAGCCGCCGGGCATCTTCACCACGCTCCCGATCCGGGGCACCGGCGAGGACCTGGAGACCGCCGACATCTGAGCGATCGGCCAATTCCGGCCGGCCAGGCCGACAAAGCCTGGCCGGCCGGACCCGTTTCCGGGAGGAAACCGGCCGGAACGGGCCGTGCGGAGCCCAGGGCCAGCTGGCTGACCACCCCGCACGACCAGCCAGCCATGCCCGGAACGCGCGGCCCCCTGCACCGCGCGTGCCGATCGGCGCGGCCTCATCGCAGCGCGCCGGGACTGGCATCCTCCCGCGCCACGCACTAAGTTGCAAATAGCTTGCAACAGCGACCTCCCGGCGATGCGTCAGACCCGCGGTCCGGCTGGTCGCACCTGAACTCCGCGTCTGGTGATCGTTCCGACAACTCGACGCCAGCGCGGCGCGGGGGCCTTGCCGGAGCTCCACAAGGAGCTCGACGCAGCGGCAAGGCCCCCGCCACCTCCTCGCGTGAAGCCCCGCAGTGTGAGTAGAATGTGACCTGCGTCACGTCACGTAGTCGTCGGGAACCGTCGCTGCTTGGGTGACGACATGGGCCCCGGCGCGATGCTTGTGCACCGGATACACGTCGATCTGCTCCGGGTTTGCGCCTGCGGTTGTCGCTGAACATCCCGCCCGACCGAGCCCTCAGCGCGCCGAGCGCCATGAACCAACGAACTCTGAGGAGCACCAGCATGCCCCCACACACCGATCCGACGTTCTACCGCAGCCCCGGTGACGCAGCCGCGGCCCCGGCCGAGAAGCTCGCCTACGTGGTCGCCTTCGACCGGGCCGGGGAGAAGCCGGACGCGCTCACCGTGCTTGATGTCGACCCGAGCTCGTCGCGCTACGGCGAGATCGTCGGCTGGACCGACCTGCCCACCAAGGGCGACGAGCTGCACCATTTCGGTTGGAACGCCTGCTCCAGCGCACTCATGCACGAGGGACACGACCACGGCACCGACGGCCTGCAGCGCCGTTACCTGCTGCTGCCCGGGCTGCGCAGCTCGAACATCCACGTCTACGACACCCAACCGGACCCGACCCAGCCCAAGTTGATCAAGACGATCACCGCCGACGAGCTGGGCAACAAGGCCGGCTACTCCCGCCCGCACACCCTGCACTGCGGCCCGGACGGCATTTTCCTGTCCTGCCTGGGTGGCGCGCACGGCAACGACGGTCCCGGCGGGATCGCCCTGCTGGACCACAACACCTTCGACGTGCTGGGTGCCTGGGAAACCGACCGGGGCCCGCAGCACCTGGCCTACGACGCCTGGTGGCATCTGCAGCAAAACACCCTGATCACCAGCGAGTGGGGCACCCCGTCGATGATCGAGGACGGAATCAACCCGGAGCTGCTGCTGGGCAACAAGTACGGCCACAAGCTGCACTTCTGGGACCTGGCCAAGGGGGTGCACCAGCAGGAGATCGACTTCGGCGCGGAGCACCAGATGGTGCTTGAGCTGCGCCCGGCGCACGACCCGGACGCTTCCTGGGGCTTCGTCGGCGTGGTGATCTCCACCGCCGACCTGTCCGCGTCGATCTGGCGCTGGTACCGCGACGGCGACAACTGGGCCGCCGAGAAGGCCATCACCATCCCGGCCGAGCCGGCCGACGAGGACGACCTGCCGCCCGCGCTCAAGCCGTTCAAGGCGGTTCCTCCGCTGATCACCGACATCAACCTGTCCGTGGACGACCAGCGGCTCTACGTCTCCTGCTGGGGCACCGGTGAGCTCAAGCAGTACGACGTGTCCGACCCGGCCAACCCCAAGGAGATCGGCTCGGTGCACCTGGGCGGCATCGTGCGCCGCGCCGCCCACCCGGCCGCGCCGGACCTGCCGCTGGCCGGCGGCCCGCAGATGGTGGAGGTTAGCCGGGACGGCCAGCGGGTGTACCTGACCAACTCGCTGTACGGCTCCTGGGACGACCAGTTCTACCCGGACGGTGTGGGCGCCTGGGCGGCCAAGCTGGACGCCGACCCGACCGGCGGGCTGAGCGTGGACGAGAAGTTCTTCCCGCAGGGCGAGGTGTGGCGCGGGCTGCGCACCCACCAGGTCCGGCTGCAGGGCGGCGACGCCTCGTCCGACTCCTACTGCTACCGCTGAGTTGGCGGGTGGCGCTGGCTGAGCACCTCGCGAAAGGTGGCGGGCACCGCCGAAGCGGTGCCCGCCACCAGAGAGCCTGCTAGCTGGCCTGCCGGCGGGGCCGGCGCGACTGCGCGGCTGTACCGGAGCTTCGGCCCCGACCGCCGCGCCTCGGGCCGCCAGTTCGGGAACCGTTGCCGCCGGCGGCGCCCCGGTTCGATCCGCCCCGGGAACCGGAACCGCCGGAACCGCGGTCCGGTGCCGGCGCGGCCGACGGCTGGACGAACGTGCGCTCGCCCGGTGCGAGCTGGGCGAGCAGCTGGTCACCCGGGCGGACCCGGCTGGTGGTCGGCTTGATGCCGGCCCGACGGGTCAGGTCACGCACCTCGCTGGCCTGCTCGTCGGTCATCAGGGTGATGACCGTGCCGGATGCGTCGCCACGGGCGGTCCGCCCGGAGCGGTGCAGGTACGCCTTGTGCTCCACCGGCGGGTCGGCGTGGATCACCAGGGCGATGTCGTCGACGTGGATACCCCGGGCGGCGATGTCGGTGGCCACCAATGTCGGCGCGGAGCCGTCGGAGAAGGCCGAGAGGTTGCGCTGGCGGGCGTTCTGGGAGAGGTTGCCGTGCAGATCCACGGCGGGCACCCCGGCCGCGATGAGCCGGCGGGCGAGCGACTTGGCGCCGTACTTGGTCCGGGTGAACACCAAGGTGCGGCCCGGGGCGGCGGTCAGCTCGACCAGCACCGGCAACCGGTCATCGCGCTGGATGTGCAGCACGTGGTGCGCCATCGCGGCGACCGGGGAGAGCGCGGAGTCGACGCTGTGGGTGACCGGGTTGGACAGGTACCGGCGCACCAGCACGTCCACTCCGGCGTCCAGCGTCGCGGAGAACAGCAGCCGCTGCCCACCGCGCGGAGTCTGGTCCAGCAGCCGCCGCACCACGGGCAGGAACCCGAGGTCAGCCATGTGGTCGGCCTCGTCCAGCACGGTGATCTCCACCGAGTCCAGGTTGGCGTAACCCTCACCGATGTGGTCGGCCAGTCGGCCGGGGCAGGCAACCAACACGTCGACCCCGGCGCGCAGGCCACGGATCTGCGGGCTGGCTCCCACGCCACCGAACACGGTGAGGGTGCGCAGGTTCAGCTCAGCGGCCAGCGGCGCGATGGCCGCCTCGATCTGGGTGGCCAGCTCGCGGGTGGGCGCCAGGATCAGCGCACGGGGCCGGCCGGGCTTCCTCGGCGACCGGCTCGCGGCCAACCGGGCCAACACCGGCAGTACGAAGGCGTAGGTCTTGCCCGAGCCGGTGCGGCCTCGGCCCAGCACATCACGCCCGGCCAGCGAGTCCGGCAGGGTGGCGGACTGGATCGGCCGGGGTGCGGTGATGCCCTGGGCGGCCAGCGCCCGCACCAGCGCGCTCGGCACGCCGAGCTCATCGAACGTCTCCGCGGTCGGGACGTCGGCCCCGGCCGCGGCCTCGGCAGGGTCCGGGCGCGGCGAGGCGGGTGCGCCGGCGGCGGGTAGGTCCCGGGTGTCCGGCCGGGCAACGGGGGCCCGGTTGGCGGACCGACCGGACTGGGTGCCGTTCGTCCGGCCAGAGCCGGACCGGTTGCTGGATCGGCCGGATGGAACGCGGCTGGCCGACCGGCCGGCCTCGGACCAGTCGGTGGAACGGGTGGGAGCGGCCTGCTCAGTGAACCTGGCGGGCGCGATGGAAGAACTTTGGTGGGGGCGGCGGGCCGCCATGCAGTCTCCGAACGTGGAAGGGTCGTCCTGCCCGGCGCAGACCCGATTGGTCGCGGCGCGTGGTGGTCGACAATGAACCCGACCCGAGGCAGAACTGTGCGGGTCGTTGTCATCAACATACCCGAAGTACGCCGGGAGATCATGACGCGGCACTGTGATGCCGGCGATGTCGGCGAGAACCGGGGCCCACTCCTGGCGATCACTCGGCGGGCGCGGCACACCGCTCGCGGGCATGCTGGACGGCGTGCCGACCGACGCCGCTGTCACCTCCTCCCAGCCCTCCGGCGACGATCCGGCAGACCGAACCGACTACCCGCTCAGCGCCTACGGAGTCGGTGACGGGGTCGCCGACGGCACCCCGGTCGGCACCGGGTTGGACGCCCTCGCCGAGGCCGACCCGGACGCCCCGGCGGTGACCTGCGGCGAGCTCACCCTGAGCCGCGCCCAGCTGGCCCGCCGCGCCAACCGACTGGCCAGGCAACTGGCCCGGCTCGGTGTGCGGCACGGGTCGCTGGTCACCATCGGGCTGCCGAACAGCGCGGAGTTCTACGTCGCGGTGGTGGCCGTGTGGAAGCTCGGCGCCATCCCGCAGCCGGTGTCCGCGCGGCTGCCCGCCGCCGAGCTGACCGCGCTGCTGGAGGTCGCCGGGTCACCGGTGGTGATCGGGCTGGACCCCGGCGATGGCCGGCCGTGGCTGCCACCCGGCTTCGAGCCCGACCCGAGGATCTCCGACGAGCCGCTCCCGCCGGCCACCCCGCCGTCCTGGAAGGCCCCCACCTCGGGCGGCAGCACCGGTCGCCCGAAAATCATCATCGCCGGTGGCGCCGGCACCATGGAGACCATCACCGCCCGGTCTGACGCGCTGCGCATCGGGCCGGACGAGGTGTTCCTGGTCACCGCGCCGCTCTACCACAACGCCCCGTTCATGTTCTCGCTCATCGCGCTGGTCAACGGCGGCCACGTGGTGGTGATGGAACGGTTCGACGCGGCCGACGTGCTGGATCAGGTCCGCCGGCACCGCATCAGCTGGCTGTACGCGGTGCCCACCCTGATGGGCCGAATGCTGCGGCTGCCCGAGCAGGTCAGGGCGGCCGCCGAGCTGTCCTCGGTGCGCACCCTGCTGCACGTCGGCGCGCCGTGCCCGGAGCACGTCAAACGCGGCTGGCTGGCCTGGATCGAGCCCAGCAAGATCGTCGAACTGTACGGCGGGACCGAGTCGCTCGCGGTGTGCATGATCGACGGGGTGGACTGGCTGCGCCGCCCCGGATCGGTCGGCCGGCCCACCTCCGGCGAGCTGCTGATCACCGACGACGACTTCCAGCCGCTGCCGCCGGGCGAGGTCGGCGAGGTGTGGCAGCGCCCGCCGGCCGGGGTCCGCACCTACCGGTACCTGGGTGCCATCGCGCGCGCCAGGGACGGCTGGGAGTCGATCGGCGACATGGGCCGGCTGGACGCGGACGGCTACCTCTATCTGACCGACCGCCGGCAGGACATGATCCTGGTCGGCGGGGCGAACGTGTATCCGGCCGAGGTCGAAGCGGCGTTGGAGGAGCATCCCCGGGTGCTGTCCTCGGCGGTGATCGGGCTGCCGGATGAGGACCTGGGCAACCTGGTGCACGCCATCGTGCAGACCGACGACGGCTCAGTCACCGACCAGGAACTGACCGAACACATCCGCGCCAAGCTGGCCCCGTACAAGGTGCCGGCCAGCTTCGAGCGCAGCGCCGAGCCGTTGCGCGACGACGCCGGCAAGGTCCGCCGCGCCGCGCTCCGAGCGTCGCGGCTGCCGAGCTCACGGGGTCTGGGGGCGGGCCAGCGGGACCGAGGTGAGCAGTAGGCGGACGCAGTAGTCGGTGAGCTCGGTGGGGGTCACCGCGAGCGAGCCGTCCAGCCACCGGATGAACAGCTGGGTCAACGCGCCGATCAGCGCGGACGCGGTCAGCCGCTGCTCGAGCGGAGCCGGCTGTGGTGAGCTCGCGGCGGCGGCCAGCTGCACCCGGATGAGCTCGCCGAAGGCCAACTGCAGCCGCAGCGCGTGCTGGCTCAGCAGTGGGTCGCTCATCGGCGCGAGCAGCAGCACCCGGCCCTTGCGCGGGTCGTCGGTGAGCAGCCCGAGGAACGCCCGCACCGCCGCGCGGGCCACCGCGTCCGGAGTGTCCGCCGGGGTGCTGGTGAGCGCCTCGACCAGCGCCCGCTGCGCCTGCTCGGCGACCTCGTCGTACACCGCGAGCAGCAGCTCGTCCCGATCGGCGAAGCTCTCGTAGAAGTACCGATCGGTGAGCTTGGCGTGGCGGCAGACCGAGCGCACGGTGACCGCCGAGGCGCCTTCCGGCCCGCCGAGCAGCTCCAATCCGACCTCCAGCAGGCGCTGACGGCGCACGCCGCGGCGGGCGTCCAGGGTGCTGCCACCCCAGGTGCGCGAAGCGCTGGACCCCATGACGACCTCGACCGGCATTTGACGACAGGTGTCAGCAACCGTACTCTGAAGACACCCGTCATCAGTTAATGCAGACTGGAGCCGAGGATGACAGCCGAGACAGCACAACCGGCGGCCGAGGCGACGGCGGAGGCCGGCGCGGAGCAGCCGGTTCCGCTCGGGCCTGACTCGCTGACCTGGCGACTGTTCGGTGACTGGCGCGGCCTGCTGCAGGGCCCCTGGGCCGGCTCGATGCAGAACATGCACCCGCAGCTGGGCGCCGCCGTGGATCAGCACTCGATCTTCTTCACCGAGCGCTGGCAACGGCTGTACCGCTCCCTGTACCCGATCGGCGGGGTGGTCTTCGACGGCGATCGCGCACCCCACACCGGGCGCCAGGTGCGCGACTACCACCGGGGCATCAGCGGGGTGGACGCGAAGGGCCGCAGGTACAACGCGCTCAACCCGGACGTGTTCTTCTGGGCGCACGCCACCTTCGTGATGGGCGTGGTGGTCGTACAGGAGTACCTGGGCGACCCGCTGACCCCGGCACAGAAGGATCAGGTCTGGGCCGAGGGCCTGCGGTGGTACTCGATGTACGGCATGCCGATGCGGGACCTGCCGGCGGACTGGGCGGCCTTCCAGCGGTACTGGGACCACATGTGCGAGAACGTCCTGGAGGACAACAAGGCCACCCGGGACGTGCTGGATCTCGCCGAGCTGGCCAAACCGCCGACGGCGCCCTGGCTGCCGGACCCGGTGTGGCGCCTGCTGCGCATCCCGATCAGCAAGGGCTTCATCTGGCTGACCGTCGGCATGTACGACGAATCGGTCCGCCAGCTGCTCGGGCTGCGCTGGAGCAAGCGGGACGAGCGGCTGCTGCGAGTGGTGCACACGACGGTGCGGTACGGCTGGAAGCTGGTCCCCTTCGAGCTGCGCTACCACCCACGTGCCCGGTCGGCCTGGCGGCGGGCGCGCGGCAAGATCCCGGCGGATGCGCCGCTGGTAGAGACGCCGGACCGGAACCTGCCGCCGCCGGAGTACCGCGACTCGCCACACCATTACGTCCCGGGGCGCTGAGCCCGGCGAGGACGTACCGTCACCCGCGTGACCGAAGCGCGCGGCGGGCTGAGCCGGGAGCGGATCGTCCGCGCCGCGGTGGCGCTGATCGAGCGGGACGGCATCGACGCGGTCTCCATGCGCCGGCTGGCCGCCGAGCTCGACGTCGGCACCATGTCGCTGTACAACCACGTGCCCAACAAGGCGGCCCTGTTGGACGGGATCGCCGAGTTCATCATGGCCGACATGGAGTTCGCGACCGACCCGGACGCGGACTGGCAGGACCAGACCCGGGCGCTGGCCCGCACCTTCCGGGGCATCGCCCGCCGCTACCCGCGCAGCGTGCTGGTGGTGATCACCCGGCAGCCGAAGTCCACGGTCGGCCTGGGCCCGGTGGAGATCGCGCTGGCCGCGGTGCGCAAGGGCGGGTTCGACGGCCAGGTCGCGGTGCGGTTGGTGCGCACCTTCGTCTCGTTCGTGCTGGGCAGCCTGGTCAACGAGGTAGGCGTGGCCGAAGCCGGCGGGGCCGGGGTGGATGCGCCGGACAAGGCCGAGCTGGCCGAGGCGCTGAGCCGGGCCGGTTACCTCAACGTCCGCGACCTGCTGCCGGTACTCGCCGAACACGATCACGACGGCGACTTCGAATTCGGCCTGGAACTGCTGATCAGCGCCGTGCAGGCATTACCCCGAGGCGGCTGAGTCCGCCCCGCCCGCGCGTCGATCACCGAGCCCAGCCGCCGCCGATCGGGCAGGATCCGAAGAGGCGCCGAGAGGCCGGCCCGAGAGGAAGGCATCACCCATGTCCGACGAAGTACTGGTGGAACGCCGTGACCAGGTTCTGGTCGTCACAATCAACCGTCCGCAGGCGCGCAACGCGGTCAACCGGGCGGTGGCCGAACAGCTCGCGGCCGCGATGGACGAGCTGGATGGCGACCGCGAGCTGACCCTGGGAGTGATCACCGGGGCGGGCGGCTCGTTCTGCTCCGGGATGGATCTCAAGGCCTTCCTCACCGGCGAGCGGCCGAGCATCAAGGGCCGTGGTTTCGGCGGGATCACCGAGGCGCCGCCGAGCAAGCCGCTGATCGCCGCCGTGGAGGGCTACGCGCTGGCCGGCGGCTGCGAGCTGGTGTTGGCCTGCGACCTGGTGGTGGCCGCCGAGTCGGCGAAGTTCGGCATTCCCGAGGTGAAGCGCGGCCTGGTCGCGGCCGCCGGCGGGTTGATGCGGCTGCCGCGCCGGATCCCGCCGCAGATCGCCATGGAGCTCGCGCTCACCGGGGATTTCCTGGACGCCACCGACGCGCACCGCTTCGGCCTGGTCAACCGGCTGACCCCCACCGGAGGGGCGCTGGACGCCGCGCTCGGGCTGGCCGAGAAGATCACCGCCAACGGCCCGCTCGCGGTGATCACCTCCAAGCGGGTGATCACCGAGTCGGCCGACTGGAGCAGCGAGGAGATGTGGCAGCGGCAGGCCACGATCATCGAGCCGATCTTCACCTCGGCCGACGCCCGGGAGGGAGCCCAGGCGTTCGCGGAGAAGCGCCCGCCGGTGTGGCGCGGCGAGTAACAAGCCGCTGGTTACCGAACTGCACGACAGACAGGTCGGGAGGCTCACCAGCCCGCCTGCTGTGCAGTTCGGTAACAGCAGCCGCGCGGGCTCGGCGGTCAGCGCCCGCGAGGGCCGGTGAGCAGCTTGAGGAAGCCGAATCGGGGGATGTCGTTCGCCACGTCGTAGACAGTGCTCTCCAGCCGGGGCAATCCGGCGGCGATGCCGGCCACGTCCTCGGCCATTTGGATCACCGCGAGGGCCAGCTCGCTGCCGATCCGGGCCAGCGCGATCGCGCCGAGCACCAGGAACGGCACCACGGCGAGCGCCAGCAGGCCGAGCCAGAATCCGGCCACGAAGGCGGTTACCACGGCCGCCACACCGACCGAGACGAGCAGCAGGCTGACACCGAGGAAGAGCAGCGGGACCAGCGCCGGGGTCAGCGGCAGGGCCAGGTTGGGGCGCAGCAGCGCGGGTACCGGGCCGGTGTACTCCGGTCGCGTTGGGCTTGGGCCGGGGTAGTCCGGCCGCCCGCCGGTTGAGTCGGGGTAGTCCGGCCGGCCGGTACTTCGCGGGTCGTCCTGTTCGATCACGGTCATCGCCTCCTGGTGCGACCGGTGACTTCGGACTGCTTACTCTAGCAAGCACTCAGCAAGCACCCGGTTCGGCCAACCCCTGGGTGGCGTCCGTCTCTCCCTAACGAGTGACCAAACATGGGATGTTAGGTTCATTCGCAGTGAGGAGGTGGACCGTGCCACTGAAGGCAACGGAACGGTCCAGCCTGGTCGGACGCGTGATCGACCAGCTGCGCGGGCAGATCGAGTCCGGCGAATGGCCGGTCGGTACAAAGATTCCGGCCGAGCCGGTGCTGGTGCAGAGCCTGGGGGTGGGCCGCAACACGGTGCGCGAGGCGATACGCGCGCTGGTGCACAGCGGCATGCTCGAGCCGCTGCAGGGCGACGGCACCTATGTCCGGGCCGGCGACGACCTGGGCGCCGCGGTGCTACGCAGGTTGCGCAGGGCCGGGCAGCTGGAGGCGCTCGAGGTGCGGTCCAGCCTGGAACGTGACGCCGCCCGGCTGGCCGCCGCCCGGCGGACCGACGCCGACATCGAGGCGCTGCGCGCGGCGCTGGCCCGCCGGGACGCGGCCTGGCGGGAGGGCGATGACGAGCAGCTGATCAGCGCCGACCTGCACTTCCACCGGGTCGCGGTGGCCGCCGCGCACAACGGCATGCTCGCCGACCTCTACGACTACCTGACCGAGGGGCTGCGCGCGGTACTCGAGACGATCGTGCACAGTCCGCTGGGCGAGGAGGTCCGCTACCAGCGCGGGTCGCACGCCGCGCTGGTCGAGGCCATCGAGGCCGGTGACCAGGAGGTGGCGCAGCGGTGCGTCGAGGACTACCTCTTGTCGGCGGTGGAGTCGGTCCGGCTGCTCTCGGACGCGGATCAGTGAGCCGCCGCGCCCAGATGATCTGGCTGGCCGTCGGGGTCATCCTGCTGGCACTGAACCTACGGCCGCTGGTGGTCGCGGTGTCCCCGCTGGTGGGCGTGATCCGAGCGGACACCGGGATGTCGGCGGCCACCGCCGGGCTGCTGACCACCCTGCCGGTGCTGTGTTTCGGCGCGCTCGCTCCGCTGGCCCCGAGGGTGGGGCGGCGGCTGGGTGTCGAGCTGACCCTGCTGCTGACCATGGTGGTGATCGCCGCCGGTGCGGCGGTGCGGCTGCTGCCCCCGGTCGCCACGCTGCTGGCCGGGACCGTGCTGATCGGCGCCGGCATCGCGCTGGCCAACGTGCTGCTGCCCAGTGTGATCAAGCGCGACTTCCCCACCCGGACCAGCACCATGACCGGGCTCTACACCATGACGCTCTCCGGCGGCCCGGCGATCGCGGCCGGAACCACCATCCCATTGGTGCAGGCCACCGGCCTGAGCTGGCGGGTGGTGCTGGCGCTGTGGGGTCTGCTCGCCGTGCTGGCCATCGCGGTGTGGCTGCCGCAGGTGCGCCGGCACACCCGGTTGCGGGCGAGCGAGGTGCGCGCGGCGGCGCACCCGGTGCGCGGGCTGTGGCGCAGCCCGCTGGCCTGGGCGGTCACCGGCTACATGGGCCTGCAGTCGTTGAGCTTCTACACCGCATCGGCATGGCTGCCCACCCGGCTCAGCGACGCCGGGCTGAGCAGCGAGCTGGGCGGCGCCATGCTGTCGCTGTCCAGCCTGGTCAGCATCGCCGGTGCGCTGGTCGCGCCGGCGCTGGCCGGCCGCCGCCTGCCGGCTGGCGTTCTGGTGGTGGCCGGCGCGGCGCTGAACGGGGCGGCCCTGGTCGGACTGCTGTTCGCGCCGGCGACCGGCACCTACCTGTGGTTCGTGCTGTTCGGCCTCGGCCAGGGCGCCGCGCTCAGCCTGGCCATGCTGTTCATCGTGCAACGCGCGCCGGACACCCGGCACGCCGCGCAGCTGTCCAGCATGGCGCAGTGCTTCGGCTACCTGCTCGCCTCGGTCGGCCCGACCACCCTGGGCGCGGTGCACGACGCCAGCGGCGGCTGGACCACACCCCTGGCCCTCCTGCTGGCCATCCTGCTCCCACAGTCGGTGTGCGGGATCATCGCCGCCAGAGACCGCCACGTAGCCGGCCGCGAGCTAACCCCCACCGCCACCACCCCCACGGCCCGCGAGTCGGGGCTCTCAGCACACTGAGTCGGCGCTCTCAGCACACCACACTATTCACTGACCGCCGAGAGCCGCCCGCAGAAAGTCCACCTGCAGCAGCAACAGGTTCTCCGCGACCTCCTCCTGCGGCGTCATATGGGTTACCCCGGACAGCGGCAGCACGCTGTGCGGACGCCCGGCGGCCAGCAGCGCGGCGGACAGCCGCAGGGTGTGCGCGGCGACCACGTTGTCATCGGCGAGACCGTGGATGAGCAGCAGCGGCCGGGTCAGCTTGGCCGCGTCGCCGAGCAGCGAGGAACGTTGGTACGCCTCCGGCGTGGTGTCCGGGTGCCCGAGATACCGCTCCGTGTAGAAGGTGTCGTAGAGCGCCCAGTCGGTCACCGGGGCGCCGGCCACCGCGGCGTGGAACACGTCCGGCCGGCGCAGCACGGCCAGTGCGGCCAGGTACCCGCCGAACGACCAGCCCCGGATACCGACGCGCGAGGTGTCCAGCTCGGGGTGCGCGGCGGCGGCCAACTCCAGCGCGGCGACCTGATCCTCCAGCGGCGGGCTGGCCAGGTCCCCGGCCACCGCCCGCTCGTAGGCCGCCCCCCGCCCCGGCGTCCCCCGACCGTCCGCGACCACCACCGCGAAGCCCTGGTCGGCGAACCACTGGCTGGTCAGGTAGGCGCCCCGGGCGGCCAGCACCCGCTGCGCGTGCGGCCCGCCGTACGGGTCCATCAGCACCGGCAGCCGCTGGCCCGGCCGGTGGTCGGTGGGCAGCAGCACCGCGGTGCGCGGGGCCCTCGGCTCGGCGCTGGTGCCGGAGCTGGTGCCGGAGCTGGTGCCGGAGCTGGTGCCGGAGGTCGGCGGGAGCAGCGACAGCCGAGGGGTGAGATCGGGCGACTCGGCCAACGACGCGATCGGCGCCGAGCGGTCGTCCGCCCGGTGCACCACCACCGCCACCCCGTCCCGATCCAACGTCTGGCCGCTGATCACCGTGGTGCCCGCCCGCCGGCGGCCGCCGAACACGCCCGGCTCCGGGGTGAGGCAGTTCAGCCCGTCACCGCGGCGATAGGTCCACAGCCGAACCTCGGTCGGGTCCTCGTTGGCGGTGAACAGCACGGTGTCGCCGTCGGTGTCCAGCACCGAGCGGACCCGCAGGCTGGGCGGGGTGACCGGATCGCCGTCGATCAGCAGCCGGCGCGCGTCATCCAGGTCGGCGGTCCACACCAGCGCGCCGTCGGCCAGGTGAGCCGGCACCCCGGACACCACGTCCACCCAGTGCTCGTCGGTGTTCTCGGTGACCGGGCTGGTCGCGCCGGTCACCGGGTCCACCCGCAGCACCCGGATGGCCCGCTGGTCCCGGGGCAGCACGGTGATCAGCAGGCCGGCATCGTCCCAGCACACCTCGGCCAGGTACTCCTCGCCGCCGGGCCAGGTCACCGCCGTCCGGGAACCGTCCCGGCCGAGCAGGTACAGCTCGGTCACCGCGTTCGGGGTGCCCGCCGCCGGGTAGGCCAGCTCGGTGGGCGGCCGCTCCGGGTTGGCCGGGTCGGCCAGGTGCCAGCGGCGCACCGGGGCCTCGTCCACCCGGGCCACCAGCACGGCGTCGCCGTCCGGGGCCCACCAGTAGCCCCGCATCCGGTTCATCTCCTCGGCCGCGATGAAGTCGGCGAGGCCGTAGCGCACCGTGTCGGACTCCGGCTCGGCGAGCGCGGTGGAGGTGCCGGTGGCCAGGTCGTAGAGCCACAGCGCGCCGCCGCTGACGTAGGCCACCCGGTGCCCGGCCGGATCGGGTCGCGGGTCGATCACCCCGGGTGGAGTGCTCACCGCGCGCGGGGTGGCACCCGGGGTGACCAGGTCAGCCACGTACAGGGTGCCGGCCAGGGTGAACGCGGCGAGCTCGGCCGCCTGGTCGGTGGCGTAGCCCACAATGCCGCCGGCCTGCTCCCGAGCGCGCTCCCGGCGGGCCCGCTCCTCGGCGGGCAGCTCGGCGTCCGGGTCGCCCAGCAGCCTCGGGTCGGCCACCACTCGCTCGACGCCGGTGCCGGTGTCCAGTGACCACAGGCAGGTCACCGGGTCGGTGCCGGCCTGGCTGCGCAGGAACAGCACCCGCTGGCCGTCCGCCGAAATGGTGAAGCCGCGCGGGGCACCGAGGGTGAATCGGCGGGTGCGGGCCTGTCGACGTGGAAAACTCTCGGTCACGCTGCATCATCCTGCCGCGGTCGGGGTCCGGTCCGCCGGTCAGCTGCGACGAGCGGCTTCTAGCATGTCGACATGTCCACCACCCCCGGCCTGACGCGATGACCCGATCGCGCGGTCAGGCGCGGGAGCGGCTGCTCGCCGCGGCGATGACCTATTTCGGTACCCGAGGCATCAGCGACCTGAGCCTGCGGCAACTGGCTGAGGCCCTCGGCACCAGCCACCGCATGCTGATCTACCACTTCGGGTCCAAGGAGGGTCTGCTCACCGAGGTGGTCCGGGCGGTGGAGAGCGGACAGCGCCGGCTGTGGAGCGAGCTGGTCGCCGACCCGTCGCTGGACCCGGCGGAGCGGCCGAGGCGGCTGTGGCAGCGGGTGTCCGACCCGGCGATGGAGCCGTACGCCCGGTTGTTCTTCGAGATCTACGGACAGGCGCTGCAGGGCCGCGAGCCGGCTACCGCCTTGCTGGAAGGGGACATCGAGTCGTGGTTGGCGCCCAGCGTGCGCAGCCTGGTGGACAGCGGCGTCCCCGCCGAGCGGGCCGAGGCGATGGCCCGACTCGGGTTGGCGGTGACCAGAGGCCTGCTGCTGGACCAGCTGGCCACCGGGCACCGGGAGGCGGTGGCCGAGGCGTTCGAACTGTTCCTGACCCTGTTCCAGCGGGCCGAGCAGCCCGGCGCGGTGGCGGAGACCGGCGCCGGCTGAAACGCCGAGGTTCAGCGGCCGCCGCGCAGGGCTTCCCGGATCGCGATGAGCACCCGTCGGCCGCCGTTGCCCCGGCGGAGCACGTCGTAACCGGTGCGCAGGATGCGGTTGGG
>Ga0193743_1000215_pt1 | contig 46666 bp, 17 predicted proteins | sample L2c2metaG_FD_143038 | JGI IMG/M metagenome (GOLD analysis project Ga0193743, IMG submission 143038) | Soil microbial communities from a riparian zone of the East river system, Colorado, United States - L2c2 | ecosystem: Environmental > Terrestrial > Soil > Riparian zone | place: USA: East River... | reverse complement strand
CTCAGGCCCTCGAATCTGCCGGATGCACTTACTAGTGGAACGCGCCGGCTTGAAGTAAACGCTGGGCTCAGCTTGATTTCTCTAAGTCTGGTGTGATTGGAATCTCGCTTCCCTGCCGGTGCAAAATCAGTGGCTAATACCGCCCGTCAAGCATCCTCTCCGGAATGAAGATGGGCGGTGATGACCAAGTTCCCAGGCGGATCTCAGAAAGCGCTGTGCAGGTGACAGAGGAGTCAGTTTTGGATCGCTCCCTGGCGCCCACAAACGAAGTGGAAGTGAGCACTCTCGTAGGACGGACTGCCCGTCGCCGAGCTTTGCGAGCCTTCTCAGCGATTCAAACCGCGTACCAAAGTTGACCGCTTCTACCGTCTCGGTACTGCTACCTCCGAGCTATTGTCTCAGAAGGCTCGATAGCCTTTACTCAAGCTCTCCCGGTGCCGATGTCTTATTGGCCCATTGCTGAGGTAGAGGGGTTTTTCGTGATCATGAAACTAGCGCAGGATCCCATTGTTTGGATTGCAGTTCTACTCTCCACATACTGCGCCCTATTGGCCATCGTTCTTAGAATAGAGCGCGCCGCTCGGAGTAGGAACACCTACCTATCGCCCGAAATTTTGGAAAACTCTATGAATTTAGAGTAGAACTCGCTCCTGAGCAGCGAAACTTCGGGTAGAGCAATCCGCCGGCGCCACGCCACGCAGTTAGTTTCACTCGGCTTTTCCAATTACGCCTTCTGTGCCGTGTCACCAGTCGTAGGATTGCGACTAAATTTCGAAGGCCTCTCGCTCTTCCTCTTCCAGTGCAACCGGCATCGCCATCGCCTGCTGATCAAGTGTGAAACGAATTTGCTCGGCGAAACCCTGTGGCGTTGGGGCTTCAAACAGTGTTCTCAGGGTGAGCGCGACTCCAAAATGCTCACGGACCCTGGACAGGATCATCGTACCCAGGAGCGAATGGCCGCCCAGTTCGAAGAAATTGTCTGTCGGCCGAATGTTCTTGTCGGCCAACAGGTCGGACCATATCTCCACAATGGCGTTGACCTCCGGATTGCTTTCCAGTGAGACGGGTATCTCCAGCGACGATTCCGTTGTCGCCTCGAGCGAGTCGCTGCTAAGCCTTTCCAATTCGACAGTCGAGGTGAGGATCTGCGGTCCTGCCCAGCCCGAAAGCACTCGTTCGATGACGTCGATGCCCTGCTCGGGGCTCATCGCCGTGCGAATCCGCGCTTGCTTGATATCTTCAAAGCCCTCCGGCAGGACCATGGTGGCAGCGATGCCGACCTCTTGCCACGCGTCAAAATCGATTGCAACTGCCGGCAGACCGTAGGCTTTGCGGCAATGCCTCGCAAAATGATTTTGAAACTCATTCGCGGATGCATAGGCCGCCTGTCCCGGCCCAGGAAACACGGCGCTGATGGAAGAGCAGAACAGGAGGAAGTCGAGATCGGTCCCCCTCAGCAGATCCGCAAGAACCAAGCTGCCCTGCACCTTGGGACGGCGAACCTGGGCAGCTTCCATGAGGTCAAGGCCGGCAATCATCCTGCCTCCAGGCAGACCCGCGGCATGCACTACGCCGTGGATTCCGCCGTGGCGCTGAAGCAGCTGGGCCAAAACGCCGGACATTGCGTCGCGGTCCGCCACATCGGCGGTGACATATTGGACCTGCCCTCCGAACCGCTCGAGTTCTTGTAATTCCTGCATCCGGCGGATGCGGCGGGATCCCTCTTCATCAGAAAGGTGCTCTCCCTGCAAAGCGCGCCGATGCTCCCGTGGTGGAAGGGGCGTTCTGCCGGTCATGACAACCCGGGCGGAGTACTCACGCAGAAGATGCTGTGCGATGACGTAACCAATGCCGCCGAGGCCGCCCGTGATGAGGTAAACTCCGCCCCGCCTGAACGCACCTGCCGCCGGTCTCTGCAGCGGAACCGCTGACCACCCTTTCTGCCAGCGCGTATTTCCGCGAATGGCGATCGCGCTTGCGCCACCGGGTGAGCGCACCTCCGCAATCATCTGCTCGACGACCGCGCTCGTATTGGCAGCGGCCATATTGACATCCATTGTGCGGCATCGTATGCCCGGAAATTCGAGTGGAACGACGCGCATTAGACCACACACCTCGGAGCTCTCCACATTCTGTGTAGCCTCGTCGAAAATCTGCTCCAGACGATCCGTGACAACGTCAATCTGCAGCAGTCGCTGGCGACTCGCCCGAGCGCTCTGGAGCAGCATGGCAACACAGTCGAATGCGGAAGCGGCCATGTCGCCGAGCGTCCAGAGGCAGATCACGCCCGCAGGATGAATGCCTGATGCACCAAGCTCCGTCCATAAGCGTTTGTAGTCCCCAGGCTCTTCGGGGTTGATGAAGAACTGTCTCCCATTCTGGGTAAACTCTTGCGCGAGCGACACCGAGGCGACCGTGGCTCCCGTCTGCTCCAGACGATCCCTGAGCATCTCTCCCAACCCGGATGAATCCTGCAGAATGAGCCATGAATCGACCGCCTTTGCCGTTGTGTGAAGCGGATTGAGAGAGGGCAGCGGCATACTCTGCCATTGCGGCATGTAGAACCATGAGGAAATATCCTGCCGCTTCTCCAGTGTTGCCGATTTGAATCCATTCAATTGGTGCTGCGGCTGTGCGTTCTTCCTTGGTTCCGTATCTATAGATTTCTCCGCTGGGGATTTTTCCGCGGGGCCAATCCAATACTTTTCGCGTTCGAAGGGATAGGTGGGCAGCGGCACGCGTTGTGCTTTCTCGCCCGGATGCAGTTCTGGCCAAGCCAGATTGATCCCCGCCTGCCACAATCGTGCAGCCCCTTCGAGGAAGATCACGTCGTCGCTCTTCTTGCGATTCTCCGCTCCGAGTGAGGGCACGCCGATACTCTTTACAGCCTGATGCCGGGCCATCCCTATCAATACTTCGCCTGGACCAACTTCAAGCAGCAAGCGTGCACGGTCGTTGAGAGCAGCAACGCACTTCGCAAAACGCACGCGCGACAGAATCTGATTCGCCCAGTACTGCGGATTCTGCGCTTCCATGCGATCGATCCAGGTGCCGGTTACATTTGAAAGCCACAAAATCGCGGGTTCTTTCCGAGGAACTGCTGCCACTTTCTCGCGAAAGGCTTTCGCCGCATCTGCCATCAACGGGCTATGAAAGGCATTTCTGGAGGCAAGGCGAACGAAGGGGACGCGATCCTTTGCGAGCTTCTGTTCGAGCGCCTGAATAGCGGCAGGTAACCCGGACACGACCGAAAGTCTGGGACCATTCTCGGCTGCGAGCCACAACTCCGGCCCTAGATAGGACGAGAGGCTTTCTGATGCCAGGGTCACAGCAAGCATCACTCCCGGCGGAGTCTGCCCCATCAGTCGCCCGCGTTCGGCAGCCAGTCGCAAGCCATCTTCAAATGAAAAGACGCCGGCAACCGATGCGGCAGTCAGTTCGCCAAGACTGTGCCCCAGCAAGGCTCCAGGTTCTACGCCAAGCGCGCGCCAACGGGCTGCCAGCGCGTATTCCACGAGAAATAGAAGCGGTTGGGTAACTCGCGTCTCTTGGATGAGCTCGGTAAATTCGTCAGCCGGTTCCGCATCGACGATCATCCGCAGCAGATCCAATCCGAATTCGGAGCGAACCAATTCAGCACCAATATCCACAATCTTGCGGAAGGATGAATCTGTGCGGTACATGCCCGCGGCCATACCGGCAAACTGGGCGCCCTGTCCTGGAAAGAGGAAGACGACATCCGAACCAGCAACGCCGTTCGCTAGTGTCGTGGTGATTGGCTGACGGAGTTTGGTCACCAACTCCGATGCGTCTTTCGCCACCGTGGCAAAGCGCTGCTCAAAGAGTCGTCGCCCGACTTGCAGAGTCGATGCCACAGCGGCAAGGTCCAACTCAGGATTTTGCTCGAGGTGCATCGCCAACTGTTGGCGGGCGTTTGCCAATGCCCCTTCCGTGCGTGCTGAGATCGGAAACAGTCGCGCCCGATCCTCTTTCGAACGCACTGGCCGCTCGGGAGCATTGCTCAGAACAACATGGATATTCGTCCCACCGATGCCGAACGAGCTCACCCCGGCCCATCGTTCTTTGTTGTCTGCCCAGCTTCTTTTTGATGAGCTTACTTCGAATGGGCCCTTGTCCAGGTGAAGTGCCGGATTGGCCTCTTGAAAATTCGGGGTTGGGGGGATAACTCCCGCCTGAATCGCCAAGGTCGCCTTCACTAAACCCGCTACCCCGGCGGCCACATCGGCGTGCCCCAGGTTAGCCTTTAGAGCTCCAAGGACGCAGGATTTCGGCTGTCCGCCGGCGAAGACCTCCGTTAACGCCGCGACCTCAATTGGATCGCCAAGCTCCGTCGCTGTCCCGTGCGTTTCCACATATCCGACCCGGTTGGCACTTATACCAGCGACCCGCTGCGCTTCGCGAATGACGGCGGCCTGCCCCTCGATGCTGGGAGCCGTATAGCCGATCTTTCCGGCGCCGTCGTTGTTCCATGCGGAGCCACGTATGACCGCGTAGATCGAATCCTCATCTTGCAGCGCCTGCGACAGGCGCTTCAGAACGACAACGGCTGCACCGCGTCCAGGGATCGTTCCTTTTGCTTCCTTATCGAATGGCCTGCAATATCCATCAGGCGAAAGGATCATGCCTGGGATATAGGGATACCCAACTCCCTGCGGAAACGGGATGGAAACGCCGCCCGCGAGCGCCATGTCACACTCATTCGCGAAAATACTGACACAGGCCATATGCACTGCCGCAAGCGATGTTGAGCATGCCGTTTGCACCACGACCGCGGGTCCTCTCAGGTTCAGCTTGTAAGCGACACGACTCGCAATAAAATCCTTGTCGTTGCCGAGCATCAGCTGATAGCCACCCACACTCTCGATCAGACCCGGGTGCGAGATCATCTGGAAATAATAGGTATTGATGCTCACGCCGGCATACACGCCGATGCGAGCGCCGTCTCCGGAATACCCGGCATCCTCGAGCGCCTGCCACGCAGTTTCCAGAAAAACTCGATGTTGCGGATCGGTAGTTTCGGCTTCACGACGGTTGAAGCCAAAGAACTTTGCGTCGAAATATTCGGCGGCCTCCAACGTGCTTCCAAGACGAACATAATCACTGCGGCTGAACGCGGCCGCATCCACCCCGGCGGTCCGAAGATCGTCCTCAGTCAAAGTGGAAACGAACTTCTCGCCTGCTTCCAACTTCCTCCAGAACTCTCGGACATTGCGAGCGCCCGGAAAGCGAGCGCTCACCCCGATGATTGCGATACCGTCGCTCCAGGGCGCTGGTCCGGCAGACGAAGAGGAAGAGTTTTTTGAGGCTTTGAAATCTGGCGTCATCAGGGATGAACCCCCTCGACAACCGCCGATTCTTCTTGCTGAATGAGATGAGCAGCCAGCGATTCCACGGTGGGGAAGCGGAATAGATCCGTGATGGAGATATTGGCAACGAATTCATCGCGGAGGCGGGCATGAACGCGCACCAACAGCAGTGAATGGCCACCCAGATCGAAGAAGTTCTCGCGCATCCCAACGGCTTTGGTCTCGAGCAGATCGGACCAGATAGCCGCCACACGTTGTTCCGTTGGATTGCGCGCCGCCACGGCCGGTGCATTCCCCTCCCGCAATTGCTCATCCGGAATCGGAAGAAGTTTGCGGTCCACCTTCCCATTTGGCGTCATAGGGAACTCGTCCATCACTACATAAGCACCTGGCACCATGTATTCGGGAAGCCGCTCCAGCAGCCATCTCCGCAGATCTTCGCTCTCCACACGCCCGGCCGCCAGCCGCACATACGCCACCAGACGCCGATTCGCATCCTTTCCATGCACCGAAACGACCGCCTGTTGTACGGAGGCGTGACGTTCGAGCGCCGCTTCAATCTCGCCCAGCTCAATGCGATGGCCGCGCAGCTTGATCTGCTGGTCGGCCCTCCCCAGAAGCTGAATCTGCCCATCCCGGCGGTACCGCGCGAGATCACCGGTCCGGTACATTCGTTCACCAGCAACAAACGGCTCCGGCAAAAACCGCTCCGAGGTCAGCTCAACCCTGTCGCGATAGCCTCGCGCCACACCTTGTCCGGCAATGTACAGCTCTCCGTTCGCACCGACCGGCAGGGGCTCTCCGTGGTTGTCCAAGATATACATCCGCGTATTCGCTATGGGTCGTCCGATCAGAATCGGGTCTTCCCCGCTGCTCACCCGGTGCGCAGCCGACCAGATCGTAGTCTCCGTCGGGCCGTACAAATTCCGCAGCTCGCTGCCACGTGTGAGCAGGCTGTCGGCAAGCTCCACTGACAGTGCTTCGCCCCCGCACCACATCCGCAGATCTGGTTTGCCCAGCCATCCTGATTCCACTAGCATTCGCCAGGTCGATGGAGTCGCCTGCAGCACCGTGGCTTCACTTCGCTCCAGCAAGTCCGCGAGGGCCATCGGGTCCAGGACCTGTTCCCGCGAGGCCAACACCAGTTTGCCGCCACTGACAAGCGGACCGAACAGTTCCAGACCCGCGATATCGAATGACAAGGTTGTCACCGCAACTAAGGTGTCCTCTTTGCCCAGGCCCGGCTCCCGCAGCATCGAGTCCAAGAGATTCACCAGCGATCGATGCGTGATCTCAGTTCCCTTCGGCTGCCCTGTTGAGCCCGAGGTGTAGATCAGATACGCCAAATCCTCTGCGCGTACTTGCTCTCCAGGCATGTCCCCGGCTTCGGTGGCCAGCAGGTCTTCTACGGGTAGCACCGTCGCGCCGCCGTTCGGCAACGAGTTCAAGAGACTCCTCTCCGTTACGATCAGACTTACACCCGAGTCGCGCACGAGGTATTCAATGCGCTGGGCTGGGAACGCCGGATCTAAGGGAAGATACGCTCCCCCCGCCTTTAAGATTCCCAGGAGGCACACCATCATCTCTACGCTTCGTGTCACGTACAGGCCAACCACTACCTCTCGTCCCACGCCACGTCGGTGCAACGCGCTCGCTACACGGTCAGACAAAGCGTCCAGTTCTGCGTAACTGAGTTGGCGGCCTCCCATTTCCAGCGCAATCGCATTTCCCCGTAGCGCCACCTGCGCGCGGAACCACGCCGCTACCGTCTGAAAACCCGGGCCCGCACATGCCGTCTGGTTCCACTCCGTCAATACTTCCCGGCGTTCGTTCTCGGTCAGCAACGGATATTCATCAATCCGCCTGCCCGGATCCGCCAGCACCTGCTCCAACAATCGCAGATAGTGCCTCTGCAATTGCCGGATGGTCGCCTCCTCAAACAGATCCGTGCTGTATTCGAAGTCGCATCGGTAACCGTTCCCCTCGGGCCAAATCAAAACACCCAGATCGGCGCCCGCGACCCTGAGATCGATATGTGCAAAATCCGCCCTCAGTCCAGGAAGGTCGGGTTGGGTGAGTGGCAGATTCTCCAAAGTAAACATGACCTGTGCCAAGGGAGCGTGATAGCTCAGATCCCGATCCGGATGCAGTTTTTCGATCAACATGTCAAACGGAACATTTTGATTGGCATACGCGGTCCGCGTCGTCTCCTTCACCCTGGACACCAGTTCCGAAAAGGCGGGACGTCCGCTCACATCGGTGCGCAGCAGAACGTTATTGACGAAGAAGCCTATCTGCGTGGAGAACTCCTGGCGCGGCCGGTTCGCAACATTGCTGCCAATTAACACGTCCTCCACTCCTGTGTAGCGAAACAGAAGTGTTTTGAACGCGGCCAGCAACACATTGAACAGCGTGGCACCCATCTCGCGGCCCAGCTTGCGCAGCCGATCCGCGAACTCGCCATCGATCGAGACAAAGATTCGTTTGCCCTCGGAACTGGTAGTCAGAGGACGACGACGGTCGCTGGGTATTTCGAGAACAGGTAGCTCTCCGCTCAATCGCTCCAGCCAGAAGGGCAACTGCGATTCAGCCAGTTTCTGCCCTGCTTCCCGTTCCCATTGCACATAGTCCCGATGTTCGAAAGACTGATCAGGCAGAGGCGATGTCTGCCCCGCTACAAATGCTTTGTAGAGGTCCGTCATCTCGCTGCAAAGTATGCCAAAGGACCAGGCATCGACGATGATATGCTGCACCACCATCACCAGCAGGTGCCGTTCAGCGGCAGTCTGGATGACAGTGGAGCGGAACAGCGGAGGCTTTTCGAGATCGAATGGGAACCGCCCAGCCTCATAGGCTGCCTGCGTGGCTTCTTTTTCCGCTTCCTGCTCGCCCAGGTGGCGCAGATCGATGTAGTCGATTTTCCATCCGGCGGACGTGGTAATCCATGCAAAAGGCTGCCCATCCCGCTGCGAAAATCCCGTTCGCAGAGAATCGTGCCGTTCCACGACCGTTCGCAGCGCACGCTCCAGCGCTCCGAGATTGAGACTTCCCGTGAGCCAAAAGGGAATGGCGATATTGTATGCAGGATTTCGCGGATTAAGTTGCTCCAGGAACCATACTCGCTGCTGCGCCCGTGACAGTGGCATCTCCCCGGATGCGCTTGCCTCCGATGCTGAAGCTTTCCAGGGCTGTGCGTTTCCTAGAAGAACGAGAATCTCCGCCTTTCGATCCCCGAGTTCCTTTCTGATTTCCGGAGTTAACGTATTCTTGGGCGCATTGCAGATCAGCTTGTCGCCGTTGACGTCGAGCGTCACGCCTAGTGCACGAAGCTCCGACAAAAATTGGATCAAAGATGTCACAGCTCAATCTCCTCATACCCTACAGAATCAGCATTTACTGATTCGCCTATCGGCACAGTCGTCATCAGTGCGTCAAGGTACATTGCCGATAAATCCAAGGTTGGATATTCGAATAGGAATGTTGGCGGAAGAACTACTTTGGCAGAACTCTGCAATTCATTCTTGAGTTCGAGAGCGATCAGAGAATCCAGCCCAAGTTCGGCAAACGGCTGGTCCTCGCGCAGAGGAGCGTCGGACGGCAGCATGAGCACCGAAAGAATGCGCGTCTTCAGAAAGCCCTTTATCACCCCGAGGCGGTTTGCTGCAGGAGCCTGCTCAACCAGAGATGCCAGCGTTACGGAATCCACCTGTTCTTGCTTTTTCGGTTCTTCCGCTCCGCGGCCCAATTTGCTCAAGAGTGGCCAGTCATGATGCGCCGTTCGTGCTGCAAAGAACACCTTCCAGTCGAACGGCAGCGCAGCCAGATTCGGCACGCCGCTTAGAATCGCCTGCTCCTGAAGCTTCATGCCGCTTTCCGGTGATACGTTGCCGATACCGATGACAGTGGAGCGCTGCGCGACCTTCACGCGCGTCGCCATGCCAATATCCGACCATGCGCCCCATGCAACGCAAGTTGCGGGCAGGCCGTTATGGTGCCGCAGCGCTGCAAGCCCTTCGAGAAATGCGTTGGCAGCAGCGTAGTTCGACTGCCCGCTGAGCCCCAGCACGGCTGCAGCGGATCCAAACAACGCAAAGAAATCCAGCGGATATTGCAGGGAGAACTCGTGCAGCAGCCATCCACCGGCCACCTTCGGTGCAAACACCGTCGCAAACCGCTCTGGCGTCTGCTGCATAACGACGCCGTCGTCGAGCACGCCTGCCGCGTGCACGATACCGCGCAATTCAGAACCATTCTCACGGATCAGCGCAGAGAGCCTCTGGATATCCTCCGACCGAGATATATCCGCCGCGACCACGTGAACGCGTGCACCGACCGTCTCGAATGCTTCGATCTGCTCGCGAGTGACCGCCGAGGGGGGCCGCCGCCCCACGAGATATAGCTCCTTCGCGCCGCGCTCCATCAGCCATTCAGCGGTGCGCAGTCCGAGTCCGCCGAGAGCACCGGTCACCAGGTAAGCGCCGTTCGGCTGGATCGTGATCCGGCCTTGCTCTTCGCCATGGTGCCGGACCAGCCGCGCGGCGAGAATCTCATTTGCGCGAATCGCCAGCGTATGCTCCCCTGTTCCCCGCGCCACGAGTCCGGCGAGCTGTGCAAAATCCTGAGGAGTCGGGCTTGGCGGAAGGTCCACCTGGTGAATTTGCAGCTGTGGATGCTCGAGGCGTGCCACCTTTGCAATCGCATCAACGCCGCTCGCGGCAAGGTCAGGACGATCCATGCCGTTGCAGGCAAACGCTCCTTGCGTGACCATCCACACCTCCGGCCGGTCCGCTCCAAGGTCAACCATCTCCTGAAGCAGCGCCAGGACTGCAGTCGCATTCTGCAATGTCGCCGCCGGGATATCTTTTGCACCGGAATGATTCGGCAGGAGGAGCGTGACGGTCTGCGGCGATCCTGCCTTGAGCAGAGCAGTGCGAATCATCCCTCGGTCATGACGGAGATCGTCTGCGGTGCTTCCGGCGAACAGCGCCTCTGAATCGCTATTGGGGAGAACATGCACCGCAATGCCGGATGCGCGCAACGCATCGCCCATTCGCTCCAGCCCAGCCCCTGTACCCGCCAACAGCGTCGCGCGAGCCTCGCCGTCGGCGTGGTTCCCCGTCGTTTCCGCGGCCGTCCACTCCACACGGTAGAACAACGGTTCCAAAGGGGCTTTAGCGGTCTCCGCTTGCACCGACGCAGGAGTGCTTCGCGAGACCCGTGGTGAGGATGCAGCCCAGTAGCGCTGACGTTGGAAGGGATAGTTCGGAAGCACCAGCTTTTGCTTCGTCCGATCTCGATACACGCCATCCCAGTCGATCGGAATGCCCGCGAGATACACCTGCTGGAGTGCCTCGAATGCGCTCACCCAGTCGTCTTTGCCACGCCGCATCACCGGTACGCACGGCACATCGATCTCCGAATGCGCGGCTTTCGCCATGCCTAGCAACACTGGATTCGGTCCCAACTCGAGCAGCAGCCGCGGTCCACGGCCCAGCAAGGAGCTCAGCCCTTGCGCGAATCTGACCGTACCGCGCACATGCCGCCGCCAGTATCCCGCATCGGTCGACTCGCCGCTTCCGAGAACCGTTCCGGTTACGTTTGACACGAAGTCGATCTCCGGAGCCTTGTAAGTCAGCTTCGCCGCCTGGGTCTCAAATGCGTCCAGCATCGGCTCCATCAGGGCGGAGTGGAACGCATGCGACACCGTCAGCGGCTGCGATTTGATGCCCTTAGCCGTGAGCATCTGGCCAATATCGTTTAGCTCCTTGCTGCCACCGGAAAGCACAATCGTCTCCGGCCCATTGATCGCAGCGATAGAGACGGCAGCAGGCAGCGAGCCTACGGCCGCCATCACCGCCGCTTCTCCTGCGCGCACCGCAAGCATCCCGCCGTTCCGAGGCAATTCGCTCATCAAACGGCCACGCTCTGCCGCGAGCGTCAGCGCCTCTTCCACGGTGAGAATGCCCGCGAGACATGCGCCCACATACTCTCCTAAGCTGTGCCCCAGCACCATCGCTGGACGCACGCCCCACGATTGCCACATCATCGCCAGCGCGTACTCCAGCGCAAACAGAGCGGGCTGGGTCCAGCCGGTATCGTCGATCAATTCGCGCGGCACCGAAGGATCGCCGAAAATCACGGCGGAAAGACGATGTTGCCTTCCCGTGAGAGCCTTGTCGCAACGATCCATCGCTGCGCGGAAGGCCGAACTGCGCTCATAGGATGCGCGTCCCATTCCCGAATACTGCGAACCCTGGCCGGTGAATAGGAACGCGATGGGCGGCATCTGATAACCAGAGGCAAATCGATAAAACGGAGACTTCTGCGGATCAGCCGCGCTGACCTGTTCCAGCTTTGCAGCCGCATCTGCCGGAGAATTGGCAAGCAACGCGATGCGGTGCTGGAAAGACACGCGGCAGGCATTTGCCGTGTATACGAAGTCATTGAAGGCCGTATCAGGATGCTCCCGCAGAAAACGCGCATATCGGCTGCTGAGCACCGCGAGCGCTTCCGGCGTCTTCGCCGAGACCGTGATCAGTTCCGCGGCGTAGGGCGCTTCGACTGCGGCCCGTTCTCTAGCAGGCGCCTCTTGAACGATCAGGTGACAATTCGTTCCGCTGAAGCCGAAGGAGCTGATACCAGCGATCCGCGGACGTTGAGTGCGCGGCCAATGCTTCGGCGTCGTCGGAACTTCGAATGGCGCTCCATGAAGCGCTTCGTTCTCGTTGCCTTCCGTCAAATGTAGATGCGGCGGCAGAGACTCATGCTCCAACGCCAGCACAACCTTCATGAGTCCCGCGACTCCCGCCGCTGATTCCAGATGGCCAAGGTTCGTCTTCACGGAACCCAACAGCAGGGGGCGCTCCACATCGCGGTCCTTACCGAACACATTGCTCAGCGCGCCGAGTTCGATCGCATCTCCCAGCACCGTCCCGGTACCGTGTGCTTCCAGATAGTCAATGTCAGCCGGATTCAATCTTGCCTGCGCCAGAGCAGTCTTGATCACCGCTTCCTGCGCAGGACCGTTGGGGGCGGTAAGGCCGCTGCTGTGTCCATCGTGATTGATCGCGGTGCCACGAATCAGGCCGAGAATGCGGTCGCCATTTGCCAAGGCATCGGAAAGCCTCTTCAGCACCAGAATCCCGCAACCCTCCGCTCGTCCGAAGCCATCCGCGAAGCGCGAGAAGGTTTTGCAGCGGCCATCTGCAGCAAGCATGTGGGCTTGCGAGAGGATGACAACGGCTGCTGGCATGAGCACGAGATTCACGCCGCCAGCCAGTACGCGAGAGCATTCGCCAGTACGGAGACTCTGGCACGCCAGATGAATCGCAGTCCCGGAAGCGGAGCAAGCCGTATCTACCGCGACATTGGGGCCGTGCAGACCCAGAAAATGCGAGAGCCGTCCCACCGCGACCGAGCTCGCAAGTCCAGATCCGGAGTATGCGTTTAACGCAGACTCGTCCGATTGCAGCACCAGTTGTTCGTAGTCGGTGGCACTGATGCCGACAAAGACCCCGGTGTCGCTTTCTTGCAGACGGTCAGCACGCTCGCCTGCGTTTTCCAAGGCCTCCCAGGCTACTTCGAGCAGCATCCTCTGCTGCGGATCCATACCAGCCGCTTCGCGCGGTGAAATTCCAAAAAACACCGGATCAAACTGATCGATATCCCGCACGAATCCCGCATGCCTGGTAATCGACTTCCCGGGAATGTCCAGCCTCGGATCGTAGTAGGCATCGGCATCCCAGCGGTCCGCTGGAACGAATTCGATCCCCTCGCGGCCATTTTCAAGAAGGCTCCAGAACTCCTCCGGGGTTTGAGCGCCTCCAGGCGTCCGGCATCCCATGCCAATGATGGCGATCGGCTCCGGCGCCGCAGCTTCCCGAGCGGCCAGACGGCGCTCGAGTTCTACCGCAAGCAGTGCAAGACGCTTGGGCGAGAGATTCTGTATACGCTCCAGGAACGGATTCGATGCTCCTTCGTTTTCCAAAAGACCCCTCCAAGGTGTGCGCGCTAATGACCTGCGCGGTTTTCGAATATCGAATCCACTTCTTCATCCGACAATCCCTCGATTTCATCGAGGATGCTGAGCGGAGTCGGTATTTCCGCGGCGTCCAATCCTGCAGGCAGCGCGTTCTCACTGGCCGGCTCCGGAGACGCTGCCGGGAAAAGCTCCTGCTCGATGAAGCGCACCATCTTCTGCGGCGTCGGATGATCAAATACCAAAGTGGAAGGCAGCCGCCTTTGAAGAATCGTGGAAAGGTTATTTCGCAGCTCAACGGCCAGCAGCGAATCCATCCCAAGATCGCTGAAAGCTTTGTCCGGATCGATTTCCTCAGACGATGGAAGACCCAGAGTCCGGCGAAGCACGCCCTCCACCATCCGCTGAATGGCTGGCGTACGCCCGGCAATTGGTGCTGTCACAATGGCGGATAATTCCCCATCGAGGACCGCCCCGCGACCGTCGGCGCTTCCGGCCGCAGTCCGTGCGGATGACCCTTCCCCCGGCGATTCCCGGATCAGATCGGCGTAGAAGCTGTGCTGCGATCCAGAGAGTTGGCTGAGATATTTGGGCCAGTCAATGGGCGCAATAGCCAGCCGGGGCTCTCGAGTGTAGAGCGCAGCCTCAAGCGCAAGGAAACCATGTTCGGGCCGCATAATTTCCATGCCGGAGCGTGCCAGGTGGCGTTGAATTGTCTCAGAGGTGGCCATGCCTGTTTCTCCCCATGCGCCCCAGTTCACGCTGAGCGCCTGCAGCCCCTCGGAGACACGAGTCCTCGCTAGCGCGTCCAGAAAAGCATTCGCCGCGCAATAATTCGCCTGGCCACGGGAGCCCGCCAGCGATGCCCAGGAAGAAAACATGACGAAGAACTCCGGCTTCATCTCCCGGGTTGCGAGGTGCAGATTCCAAGCGCCTTCAGCTTTCGCGCGCAAGGCTTCTGCACAGGTCGCCCAGTTCTGTTCCGCCAGGACCGCATCGTGCGTGACTCCGGCACAGTGCCATACGCCGCGAAGCGCATCTCCACTCTGCGCGATCAGTTGCCGCACAGTTTCAACCTCTGCAACGTCACCGCAATGGATACGGACTCGCGCGCCCTTCGCCTCCAGATTCGCGATGGTTTGCGAGGACTCCTCCGAAGCGGGGTTTCTTCCAGTGAGCACCAGATCCCGGGCGCCCCGTTCCACCAGCCATTCCGCCAGCCGGAGACCGAGCCCGCGCATTCCGCCCGTAATCAGGTGCGTCCCCCCGGCGAGTTCGCGCGTTGCCGAACGGATCACAATCCTACCGATGTGTCGCGCTCCCGCCATATAACGGAACGCCTGCTTCGTCTCATGCTCCTCAAAAATCGTCAGCGGCAGCGTCGGCAATTCTCCGGCTGCAATATCGTTCAGCAGCGCCGACATGTGGTCACGAAGCCAGGGAGATCGCTCGGCGATCAGCGGCGTGAGATCAGCCTGGCGATAGCTGATTCCCGGCCAGTTCCGCGCAATCTCATCGGTTTGTCGCACGTCCGTTTTGCCGAGTTCGATAAAGCGGCCGCCCGGTCTCAGAAGCGAGAGGCCCGCATCCACCGCGGCCCCTGCCAGCGAGTTCAGCACGATATCGACACCACCAGAGATCTGATCCTTAAAGGCCAGCGATCGCGAGTCCAATACCTGCTCGATGCCCATGTTACGCAGAAATGCGCCCTTCTCCTCATTGCCCGCTGTCGCAACGACTTCAGCCCCCGCGCGCCGGCACATATGGACGGCAGCCAGGCCTACACCTCCGGCTGCGGCGTGGATGAGAACGCGATCGCCTCGACGGATGTGGGCCAGTTCATGCAGGCAATAATCGACCGTTAGGTACGCGATAGTCTGAGCCGCCGCATTCTCAAACGACAATACTTCGGGCTTTTGCACCGCCAGACCAGCCGCAGTCACGACATGGGTCGCGAAGCATCCGGGGGCAATCGCCACGACCTGGTCTCCCACGCGCAGATCGGAGACGCCGCTTCCCACACGTGCGATCACTCCCGAGCAGTCCGCTCCAATCGGGCCGGCGTGTTCAAGCAGACCGGTTGCTTTCAGCACATCTCGGAAATTGAGGGCGGTCGCGCGCACCTCGATCTCAACTTCGTCGGCCTTCAATTCCGATCGCTTTGTCGTTTCGTACTTCAGCCCTTCGATGCCTGTCCCCACCGAAAGCGACTTTGCTTCTCCATCGGAAGGAGGCAATGCAGACGAAGACACTCGTTCGAGGTGCGCGGTATAGCGCCGCTCGGCGCGGAAGGCCACGCGCAGATCATCCGTGCCGGCCAGCACCTCGCTCGCAATCTGCCGGGCGACTATTCCGTTCTCATGGCCAGCCGCATCGATCAAAGTGCACCGCAGCTCCGGAACTTCGAGAGCAATCGCGCTTGCCATTCCCGCTACTGGTGCATTCAGCAGATCGGCCGTCTCCCCCTCATCCGGCTGCACCACGCAGGCGTTCTCTGAGACCACATAGAGCCTCGGCTTTTGTTCCGCTGGGCTGCGAAGCAGTTCCTGCGCTGATTCGAGCACCAGTTGCACGCGCTCCTTCAAGGACGTGACAAGATCGCCCGGCCCCGGTGCACCCGATGCGGATGACGGAGTAAAGCAGAGCACGACATCGGCGGCGCTGAAAGGCGAAACGCCATCCGAATGGGCGCTGGTTTCCGTAACGACATCGATGCCCTGCCCGCGAAGACACGCGGCGGTCTCCCGCATCCGCGGAGAGCTTCCCACCATTGCAACGCGCCGCACCCTGGGCATTTCCGGTGCGGGCGCATCCGCCGTCTTCCAGTCGACACGATAGAACCAGGAAGGGATGCTTTTCTCTTTGGCGTCCGACTTCCGAAAAAGAATATCCCGGAATACAGCCAGGACCGTTCCATCGGGATGCGCTACTGTGATGTCGACTGCCAGGGTACTGGCGTCCATACGGCGGCTGCGAAGGTGGCTCCAACAGGGTTGGTCGCCTGGCGCGCCATACAGTTGGATCTCACCCACACTCCCCGGCAGGTACAGTTCGTCATCTCCGCGCACTGCTCCAATGAGCTGCAGACAAGCATCGAGCCGCCACGGAGCGAAGATAAACCCATTCTCGGCAGCCCGAACGCCCACTTCACCCAAGGCTTCATCAGTACCGCTCCAAAGCCGAGCAATGCCCTGGAACCGCGGTCCGAATGTCGCCCCGCTCTTGCGGATATCGGTGTAGAAAGCAGCGCTGTCGTTCTCGTCCAGGCGCCGCCGGATCGTGTCCAGATCCACACGCTCGCGAGTGCTGGTGGTTGTTGCCGGCCGTAGCGATGCCTCGGCGATCTTTTGCCATTCCCCTTCCGCGCCAGCTGCATACGCGCGAACGCGGCTGCGCCCCTGCGCCTCGAATTCCGCGACTACCTGCATCGTGCGCGTCGGATCGATAACAAGCGGCGACAGCAACACCAAATCTTCCACCGCGGCTGCACAACCGAAGATCTCCTGTCCCGCCTCCAGCATCAGCTCGACGTATCCCGTCAGAGGAAAGACAGCGCGCCCATCCAGCACATGGTCCCCGATCCAGTCCGTGGCGCCGTCCACTGAGAGTTGCGTCTCAAATACCGCGCGCACGCCGGCCATCGGCAGTCGGTTTCCAAGCAGACCGTATCCCGTCGCTTTCCCGGTCGACTGCACTTTTTTCTCGGACGGCATAACCCAATACCGCTCGCGCTGGAAGGGATAGCCGGGCAACGCGACACGGCGGTATTTCTCACCACCTGCCCAGGACTGCCAGTCGACCACTGCTCCATGCACAAAAACTTCCGCCAACACTTCCGCTTTCGTGCTGCTTTCGATCGATAGCGCTGGCCGTGCGGGTTCTCCGGAGCGGGTCCGTCCCCGGAACACCGCAGCAGACCCGGTGTCTCTCTCCAGCCACTGTCGCAGATGCTGTGCCGCCTGCGCTTTGTCCGTGGCGACTACCGCCAGCCTTTCGCCGAACACGGCACGCCCCATCGCGGCGGTATTACAGATATCGCTCCAGGTCGCTTCGGTCTGATCCAGAAACGCGGCGTATTTCTCTGCAAGCTGTCGTAGCGCGGGAATTGTTCTCGCGCTCAGAGCCAGCACTTCAGCAGGGCGACTCTTATGCGCTGATGGCAGCTTCTGCGCAGTTCCTTCTAGTACTACATGAGCATTTGTCCCGCTGAAACCAAACGAACTTACACCCGCGATCCGCCGTCCTTCTACCTCTGGCCAAGGTTGTGTTTCCCGCGCCACTTCCAGCGGCAACTCGGCCCAGCGGACATGCGGATTGAGCCGATTGAGGTGAGGGTGCCCGGGTATAACCTCGTGCTGCAGTGTGAGCACTACCTTAATAAGCCCAATGATGCCAGCTGCCCCTTCCAGATGGCCGATGTTTGCTTTGACGGCACCCAGCACCAGCGGACGCGGACGTACCGGTCCAGACCGGAAGACCGCTCCTAAGGCCTCAGCCTCGATCGGATCGCCCAGCGAAGTTCCGGTGCCATGCGCTTCGACATAGCCGACCTGCCACGCCTCCACCCCGGCATTGGCATGTGCCTGGCGCAACAGTGCCTGTTGTGCCTGCCCGTTTGGAACGGTCAGACCGCTGGTTGCTCCGTCCTGATTGATCGCCGAACCGCGAATCACGGCAAGAATGCGGTCACCATTCGCTTCCGCATCGCGCAGGCGCTTCAACACAATCACGCCACAGCCTTCGCCGCGGACATAGCCATCCGCCGCCCCATCGAACGTGCGGCAGACACCATGCGGCGACAGCATCCCCGCCTCGGCAAAGGCGATGGAATACTCTGGAGCCAGAATCAGATTCACACCGCATGAAATCGCCACCGAGCATTCGCCGCGTCGGATGGCAGCGCAGGCCAGATGCACCGCTACCAGTGAAGACGAACAGGCAGTATCGATCGACATGGTGGGGCCATTCAAACCCAGCACGTAAGCGATGCGGCCGGAGGCGACACTCGAAGCAATCCCCGATGCAAAGTGCGGGTTGAGCGTCTGCGATCCCACGTTCTGCAACTGGAGCTGGCCGTAATCGTACGTGCAGATGCCGACGAACACTCCCGTCTGGGACTTGTATAGCGAGAAGGGATCGATGCCCGCGTCTTCCAGCGCCTGCCAGCAAGTTTCGAGCAGCAGGCGCTGCTGCGGATCGATTCCTGCTGCCTCGCGCGGTGAGATTCCGAAATGTTGCGGATCAAAGCCATCTACCTGGTCCAGCAAGCCGGCCCAACGTGCGCCCTCGGGAAGCGACACCATACGATCCAGGCCGGCGAAACGCCTCTCCACTCCATCGCTCACCGCAACCCGCCGCTCCATCAGCAGCTTCCAGTAGGAATCAGGGCCTTCCCCGGCGCCAGGCACCCGGCAGCCCATACCCACGATCGCAATCGGCTCCGAGCGCTCACGCTCCAGCTCATCTGCGCGGGCCTGCGCCGCCTGCATTGCCAGGAACGCTTGCTTCAGCGGCGAGAGCGGTATGTTTCCCGCGTCTGGCTTGTCGTTCAACGTCATTGCCCCAACCTTTCGTTCAACATCTTTTCCACTTCTTCTTCTGACATCGCGCTCAACTCATTCGCTGTCAGCAGCGCCGTTGTTGAAGCCCTTTCGGCGGTGCTCGTTCCTTGTCCGTTCACATCGCGCGGTTGTACATGGGGCTTGGTTTCGACATAGGAGCGCTCGTCGCCAGCGGATTCGCCGATCTCCTGCTCCATTGCCAGCTGCAACGCCTTCGCCAGCTCTCCCACGGTTCCCGTATCAAAGGCAATCGTGGAGGAGATTCGCGTACCCAACCCCGTTCCTTTGGCTAGCTCGGCCCGAAGCTCCAGCGCGATCAGCGAATCCATACCCAGGTCAGTGAGCCGCTCTCGCGCCGTCAGTTCCTCGGCGCTCTGCGGCAGGTTGAAGACCCGGCAGATGGTCGTAGTTACAAAGCGGAAGATTGCCCCTTCGCGTTCCTCGGGAGAGAGCGTCCGCAGCCGCGCCGCGATTTCGAACTCCGCATCTCCGACTACTGATGACACTTCCTGCGGCTGCCATGTCCTCAGTTCGAAAACTTTGCTGGTATCTCCCGTTGCATCGCGCAGCGGTTCTCTGCTGCTACGCGCGATCAGCACGTGCTGCCCGAGGTCTGCCATCGGGGAGTCCGTAGCAGGCAATATGAGGACGGGAGAGAGCTCACTGCGCTCCAAGATTTCCTTCCACTGCTCCGGAGAGAGCAGGGGGTGTGCTCCACGAAAATCATCTTCGAAATGCTGCCAGCCCTCGTTCAGTCCCCACGACATGTCGAACCAGCTGTGGTGGCGTGTTGATTCCAACAACACCAGAAGTCCACCTGGCGTGAGCAGGTCCTGAACCTTCTTGAGTGAAACATCAAGCTTCCGTGACGCATGAACGACGTTGGCGGCGACAATCACATCAAACTGCGCCGTCCCAATACCCTGGGCCTCTAAATCGCGATCCAGATCGAAAATTGCATATTGCACGATTGGATATGCGGCAAACTTCCGCCGGGCACGATTCAGAAACAGCTCCGACAAATCGGTAAACCAGTACTCCACCTCGCTGCGAGGCAGACACGGCAGAATCGCAGAAGTAGTGCCTCCAGTGCCCCCGCCGATCTCCAGCACGCGCGCATTGCGCCGCGGTCCGATGCTGCGAACCACCTGATTCACGGCTGCAGCCACGATGGAATTCAGATACTTGGCTTCGGCGCTTCCCTCATAAATTCCCTCAGCGACCGCGAACGAACCCTGCGGAAACAATGTCTCGAGCGGGCTGATCTTTCCCCTCAGCACACCGTCCAAAAGTGCGCCGCACTGACGCAGATAGGCCAGAATCCCAGGATTGCCCTTCAGATGCTGCTCTGCTTCGCCCCAATAAGGATCGAGGCTTACTGAAGAAAAATCACCCGTCGCACGATAACTGCTGCCTTCCCGCGTCAGCGCTCCTGCGTCCGCCAGACCCTCCAGCCACCGCGTCAGCAGATTGAGATACATGGGCTGAAACCCACACCGGGCCATCACCTCGTCCACGCTCGCAGTGTTCGAATCGCTAAACGCACGCGATTCGGCCAGGATATTGCGCGCGTGCGCCAGTGTCAGACGATGGAGCGCGTCCCATCTCTCCAGGTGGTTCGCAACCACCAAACCCAGCGGACCCTGTTGACTCTGGATTTCGGCCGCCCCCACCGCGGCAAGCCACATATGCTCGCGTTCTTGCTGCTGCCGTTCGGCGGGCGTCGGGCCATACCAATACCGGGTACGGCGGAACGGATACACAGGTATCGAGACACGCCGGACACCGACGGGTGCATTCACATCCTCCAAACGCAGCTTTCCGCCTTGCACAAATACAGCCTGAAGCTGTCCAAGCCTGTCGTCGGCGGCTTTCAGTGTTCCGTTCGCATCGCCGCTTGCAGCCACGCCCTCAGCAGTCTTGCCTTCGAGCCATTGCTCCAGTAGCGCCGCCGCCGTCTTCGCATCCTTTGTTCGCAATGCCAACCGATGCTCCAAAGAACTTCGCGCGGTCAGAGCAGTGAAGCAGATGTCCGCGAAGCGCTCGTTGGTCTCCTTGAGGAAAGCAAGATAGCGTCCGGCAACTTCCCGCAATGAAGTTTCATGCGCGGCGGAGAGCACCAGCAGGCATTCGGTCCCTTCAGCTTCCCCCGCATGATCGTCGAGGCGAGTGGGATTCTCCTCCGGTGACGCAACGACGACATGGGCATTCGTACCGCTGAATCCGAAGGAACTCACACCGGCATACAGCGTCTGGTCATTGGACCAGGGGACCAGCGCCGTCGGCACCTCCAGCGGAAGACGAGCCCAGTCGATCTTCGGGTTAGGATCCCGGAAATGTAGATTGGGCGCGATGCCGTGTCCCGGCTGAAGCATCATCACAACCTTCATCAATCCGGCGAGTCCCGCAGCTGCTTCCGCATGACCCAGGTTGCTCTTCACCGAACCTATGCGGAGCCGTCTTCCGTCCTCGCGGCCCTCGCCATAAACCGCCGCCAGCGCCTGCACCTCCATCGGATCCCCAAGAGGAGTTCCCGTGCCATGCGTTTCCACGTAACTCACCGACGCCGGTGCCACCTGCGCATCCTCAAGAGCCGCGCGAATCACTGCTTCCTGCGCTGGACCGTTCGGAGCGGTCAGGCCAGCACTTCTTCCATCCTGATTGATAGCGGTTCCGGCGACGCTGGCCAAAATCAAATCACCGTCCCGCTTTGCGTCCGCGAGACGTCGCAGTACCATCACGCCGCATCCTTCGCTGCGCACGTACCCATCCGCTGCTGCGTCGAAAGTCTGACAACGACCGTCACGTGAAAGCATTCGCGTGCGTGAAAAGCCGACACTGAATTCCGGCGACAAGATCAGGCTCGCCCCGCCCACGAGGGCAAGATCGATTTCGCCGCGTCGCAGACTTTCAATCGCCAGATGCAGCGCTACCAGTGATGAAGAGCAGGCCGTGTCCACCACCATCGCGGGACCATGCGTGCCCAGGAAATACGAGATTCGTCCCGCCGCTATGCTCAGCGAGGAGCCCACGCCGGCATAGGCGTCGATCTCCCGCCCATCCCTCATCGTGTAGCGCGCATAGTCGCAATTCGACAGGCCCAGGAAAACACCCGCGGAGGTATTGAAGAGCTTCTTCGGGTCGATCGCAGCACGTTCGAGCGCTTCCCAGCTAAGCTCCAGCAACATTCTTTGCTGTGGATCCATGCTTGCGGCTTCGCGTGGATTGATCCCGAAGAACTCCGCATCAAATGCATCAATGTCGGAGAGAAAGCCTCCGTGGCCGTCGTACATCGTGCCCATGTGATCCGGGTCGCCGTGGAGATACTCGCGCACGCTCCAGCGTTCCGGGGGAATGGTCCCGATCAGATCTTCGCCCCCGGAAAGCGCCTCCCAAAATCGCTCCGGTGTGGCCACACCGCCAGGAAAGCGCATCGCCATCCCGACAATCGCCACCGGCTCATGTCGTCCTCTCCTGCTCTCCTCGAGCTCGGCGCGCAGTTGACGAATTTCAACAAGCGCACGCTTTACGGCTGACAGCTCGCCGGCGCTGCCGGTCGAGTTCCGCGGCAGATTACCGTTTTCCTGCATGAACAGGCCTCTCCAATTCCGCCAACAACAAGGCTTCGGCTTCGCTGTCAGTAAGCTCCTCAACGTTTTTTGCCCATGCGTTGGGAGCATCCTCGGCGGACTCCGTACCGAAAATATCCGCGAGCAGGGTCTCCCGCAGCGCATGCAGCGTTGGAAAATCCAACACCAGCGTCGGCGAGAGCTGCCGGTCGAGTGAGATTTGCAGCGTATTTCGTAACTCGATGGCCATCAGAGAGTCCAGGCCCAGATCGTGCAGAGCCGCATCCTCATCCACCGCTTTATCCGCCGCGAGCGAAAGAATCTGCACCGTCTGCTGGCGCAAATGCTCAGCGAGCAGCTCGCTGCGCTCTGCAGGTTCGGCCTGCTGCAAAGCAGCCGCAAAGCTGGCCTTGCGATCCGCCCTGGGCGCAGCCACATTTCCGGCGGATGCGAGAGTGTTTCCCGCCCTGTCAGCCAACGAAGCAAAGAGGGAAGATGCGTCAGGGGGCCGCTGGCTGAGGAACCTGCTCCACGAAGTAACCGGCAGCACCGCCGCGGTGGTCGCACCCTGCGCCAGCAGGTTTTCAAGCGCGAGTGTTCCTTCCTCAGCCGTGATCCAGCCGAATCCGAATTCTTCCGGCTTCGAAGCTCCAGCCATTCCGGGACCCGACCAGGGCCCCCAGGCAACACTCAGCGCGGGAAGGCCCCGGCTGCGGCGCCAGATTGCCAGCCCGTCGAGCATGCTGTTCGCAGCGCTGTAATTCGCCTGTCCCGGCATGCCGATCAGGGTGGCGGCCGAAGAAAACAGCACGAAAAAGTCCAGAGGCAGACTGCGTGTCAGTAAGTGAAGATTCCACGCACCTATCCACTTTGGCCTCGCCACCGTGATGAACGATGCAAAACTCTGCCGCAGCAGACTGCGATCATCGAGTACACCAGCCGCGTGCATGACACCTTTGAGCGGCGCATGCTTCGGAATCTCCGCCAGCAGATCTTTGAGTGCGGCCGCATCTGTAACGTCCACACACGCAACGCGCACCTCCGCGCCCTCAGCTCGCAAACGTGCCAGCGTTTTTTCAGCCGACACGTCGCCGCCCCGGCGGGACAAAAGCAACAGGTGGCGCGCCCCGCGCCTTACCAGCCACTCCGCAAAATGCAGGCCAACTCCGCCCGTACCGCCGGTGATCAGATAGGTTGCCGCGGGATCAATCACAACCGGTTCTGTTGCGCTTCCCGCGCGGGTTATCACGATCTTGCCTGTATGTCGCGCCTGCGCCATAAACCGGAAGGCTTCGCCATGCGTCTCGAATTCCTTCACCGGCAAGGAAGAAAGCTCACCCGACGCGAGCTTTTCCAGTAGCTCGTGCAGGAGTGCCGGCACCAGCGACGGATCGCGAACTGCCTCTTCCGCCAGGTCATATTGGTAGTGCTCCGCATCGGGACGCCGTTCCGCGACCTGTTCCTTTGTCAGCACATCACGCTTGCCAACTTCCAGAAACCGGCCCGAAGGGCTCAGCACACTGAGCGTGGCGTCGGCCAGCGCTCCGGTCAATGAATTCAGCACGACATCGACGCCGCGGCCCTCTGTCAGACGCATCACCTCGGCGGCAAACTCGATGGTTCGCGAAGGCAATACATGCCGAATCCCCAGCGAACGCAGATAGGCGCGTTTCTCTTCGCTCCCTGCTGTCGCGAAGATCTCGGCGCCCCTGGCGCGCGCAACATAGACGGCGGCCAACCCCAGTCCTCCGGCCGCGGAATGAATCAGAATGCGCTCGCCTTTGCGCAGCCCCGCAAGACGATCCAGTCCGAGCAGGGCTGTGAGATACACCACCGGCAAGGCAGCCGCCTGAGCAAAGCTCATCCCTGTTGGAATGCGCGCCGCATTGCGCGCAGCGATGGTGACAAATGTTCTGAAACTGCCGAGCGCAAAGGCAAAGACCCTGTCGCCCACATGCAGCTCGCTGTTCGCTCCAGCGCGCACCACGACACCCGCACACTCTGCGCCCAGGTGCTGCGGAAAACCGGGAAGCATGCCCAGCGTGTTCATGACATCGCGGAAGTTCACGCCATGCGCACGTACTTCGATTTCGATCTCATCTGCCTGGGGCGCGATGCGCGGTGCGGGCGACGTGATCAGATCGTCAATCACTCCGCTCCCCGAAGCCCGGATCGCTGTATTCTTCTGCTCCACGGCCTCGGATTGCGCTGCGCTGCGCTCCACCAGGCGCGGCTTCCATGCGGTGCCTCGTCTCCATGCGATCTCCGGTTCGGTCGTGCCGCTGATGATGCGCAGGAGATCCTCCGCGGTGCCCGCCAAATCCAGATCGACGGCGTGGGCATGCAGCTCGGGAAATTCGACCGCAGCCGTGCGGCGCAAGGCTCCGAGTGTACGACCCTCGATAGAAATCTCCGCTGCAGGCTCGCCTGCCTGCTCTGCATTCCGGGTTACAAGCCAGATGCCGGATGGCGGCGCGAGCTGTTCCTGCACAGCCGCCTGCAACAGCCACAACGCCTGCGCGTATCCGTGACATGTTTCGGGCTCACAGGCTGCGCTGTCATCGCGTAAAGCGCGAGATTCAGCCGCGTACACGACACCCTGCAAAGGCCCGTGCTCGGCAATCACTCTGCGCAATGCCGCCACGGTTTCCCGCTCGCCGTCTGCCGAATCCACTGGCGTCTTTTTCTCGCGCCATGCAGATCCAACCGAGCAGACAGCGCCCTGTTCTCGAATCCTTACAGCGAGCTGTTCCCTGAGGCCCTCATCGTCCGCAACGATCAACCAATGTCCGTTGAGAGGTGAAGGACGCGCGCTCATTTCCGCAGGCAGCCACTCCACGTCATACACCCGGGATTTCGACTGCATCCTCGCGGCTCTGCGCAACCGCATATTCTTCAGTCGAGCCAGAACTCTCCCGTCCGCATGTGCGATTGCAATATCAGCGCTCCAGGTATCGGCATCGATCCGCCGGATACGAACGTGGCTCCAGCACGGCGAGCCTGAGGAATCGTGTCTTTGGAACTCCCCCACACCCAGCGGCAGGTACAATCCCGCGTCCACCGCGAGCGCTCCCGCCACCTGCAGACATGCATCGAGCCTCCAGGGAGCGCATACAAATCCTGCCTCTTCCCCAGTTGTCTCGATCTCTCCCAGCGCTTCTTCCTCGCCGGTCCAAAGCTTCGCCAATCCCTGGAACAATGGGCCAAATGTGATGCCCTGTTCCTGCATCTGCGCATAGAACGCAGCCGTATCCTTCTGCTGCAGCCGCGATTGAATGGCCTGCAGGTCCAGTTGCTCTGTCTCCGTAGCTTCCTGGCCGTAAGAACGAATCCAGCCCTCCGACACCGGCTCCCACCCATCGGCGCCGCTCTCCGCATAAATGCGCACGCGGCTCCGGCCTGCAGACGCGGGCTCGACTACCGTCTGTACCGCTCGCTCTCCTTCGACCGTGAGCGGAGCCTGCAAAACAACATCCTCCACCACCAGTGCCGCGGAACCGATGACCTCCGCTCCCGCTTCCAGCATCAGTTCCAGGTGTGCGGTGGCGGGAAAGACTGGCCGTCCTTCGACGATGTGGTCGCCGATCCAGTTTGTTTCACCGGTGAGCTGCAGTTCGGTCTCGAACTGCCCTCTGACTCCGGCCGCACGGAGTCGCCGTCCCAGCAGCGGACGCCCCGTGGCTTTGCCGTCAACCTTTCGCTTGGCGCTCTGCGGTTCAATGTAGAATCGCTCCCGCTGGAACGCATACGTCGGCAGCGATACGCGGCGGTGTTTCAGCGCGCCTTCCCATTCTTTCCAATCGATCCGCACGCCGCGCACAAACAGCTCAGCGACTGCGTCAGCGAGCGAGCGCCAATCTGCCGTGGCGTCCAGCCGCACTGCGGGCAGGCTCATCTCCCCCACGCCCGACCCCATTGCGGCCATCAGAGTCACGCCGGCGGAAGCGAGCTGCGCGTGTAGATTCGCGCCGGGAGAGGCAACCATCACCGGGTCTGTGCCCCAGCTTTTCCACTTGCCTTCCCATGCTTCCCGGCGAAGAGCTTCCGTATCGAAGCTCCACTGCATCACTGTGTCCCAGGCCTGCAGATCGCCGCCCAACACTAGCCCTACACGGACGTGTTCGCCTGGCCGCACCTTGCCTCGATGGATCCCCGTCGCAGCCGATTCGTTCTCCAGCCACGCTCTCAACTGTCTCACCGCTTCGGACTTATTCTTTGCAACCACCGCCAGCCGTTGTGCGAAGGCCGCGCGTCCCGTGGCCGTCGTGTGGCAGATCTCTCCCCAGCTGACTTCGGATTGTTCCAGAAAGTCGGCATACCTCGCCGCCAACTCGCGCAGAGCCTCCTCGGTGCGCGCGCTCACCACGAGCACTTCCGCGGGTCGAGCTTCCATTTGGGGGACTCGCTGGTCTGCCACTCCTTCGACAATCACATGCGCGTTTGTGCCGCTGAAGCCGAAGGAGCTTACACCGGCAATGCGTCGACCCTCGATCGGCTCCCACGGACGGGCTTCCGTCGCCAGTTCCAGTGGAAGGTCCTGCCAAGGTACCCGCGAAGTTGGTCTTTGCCCATAAAGCTGCGCAGGGACTGTGTGGTGCCGCAGGCCAAGCAGGATCTTGATCAGCCCGGCGACTCCAGCCGCCGCTTCCAAGTGTCCCAGATTGGTTTTTACCGATCCGAGCAGGAGAGGCCGGTCACGTTTCTTCCCTTCGCTGAAGACCGCTCCAAGGGCCTGCGCCTCGATCGGATCGCCGAGCGCGGTCCCTGTCCCGTGCGCCTCGACATATCCCACCTGCCAGGGTTCCACGCCTGCGTTCTTCAACGCTCGCCGTATCAGGTCCTGTTGTGCCACACCATTGGGCACCGTCAATCCGCTCGATGCGCCATCCTGGTTCACTGCTGAACCGAGAATCACACCGAGGATCCGGTCCCCCGCCGCTTCAGCATCCTTGAGACGCTTCAGGATCAGAGCGCCGCAACCCTCCGAGCGCACGAAGCCGTCTGCGCCCTCGTCAAACGCGCGGCATGCTCCGTGAGGAGACAACATGCCCCATTGCGACATCATGATCAGATTCGCTGTTGTCGCAAGCAGGTGGACACCGCCTGCGATCGCCAGGCTCGTCTCCCTCTGCGTCAGACTGCGACATGCGCGGTCGATCGCGACGAGCGAGGAAGAGCAGGCTGTATCGATGGCCATGCTCGGACCATGCAGCCCATAAAAATAAGAGAGCCGTCCGCTTGCGGCATTCAGCGCCGACCCCTGGATGCAATGCGCCGCCAATCCTTCCAGTGGGACGCAGCTCTGGTAGTGCTGCGCGTACTCGGTCATCGTGATCCCCACGAAAACTCCGGCATCTGTTCCTGCCAGACTCTTCGGATCGATGCCCGCGTCCTCCAATGCCTCCCAGCTTGTTTCCAGCAACATCCGCTGTTGCGGATCGGCGCTCAACGCCTCGCGGGGAGAGATCCCGAAAAACTCCGCATCGAAATCACCAGGGCTGGTGAGGGTTCCCGCCCATCTGCTGTAGGTCTTCCCCGGCGTATGCGGCTGCTCATCAAACAACTCCTCCAGGTCAATGCGATCGCGCGGGATTTCCGTAACGGCGCTGCGCTTTTCCTGCAAGAGATTCCAGAACGATTCGGGATCGTTGTTCCCGCCCGGGATCCGGCACGACATCCCCACCACGGCGATTGGCTCGCGCCGTTCCTGCTCCAGTTCCTCCACGCGCCGCCGCAGTGCTCGCAATGCAAGCAGCGTCTGCTTCTCCGCGTTCAACGCCGTGGTTTCGTTCGCCATCCTACTGCACCCCAAGCTTCCGGATTGCCGCCAGTTCCGCTTCAAGCGCAGCATCCATCTCGGCATCACTCAGCATCGCAATTGCGTTCAAATCCTTTTCGTCATCTTTGCCATTCTGGCCATTGGCCGCCGCCGTGGCAGTGGCGCTTTGTTTCTGAAGCAAATCTGCGGGCGCTGCAAAAAGCTTGCCGTCGAGAAACCTCGCAAGCGCGGCAAGGTTCGGGTAATCGAGTACGAGGGTTGCCGATAGTTGCACGCCAAGTTGGCTCTGCAGCTCGCTTTGCAGCATGACGGTCATCAGGGAATCCATTCCCATCTCGATCAGTCCGCGGTTCTCGTCCACCGGTTCATCCGGTGGCATGCCGAAGAGCACTCGGGTTTCGCCTGTGACGAAAGAAAGCAATTGCTCGTAGCGGTCGCGGGCGGAGAGCTTCTGTAATTGGCTGACGAGGGCCGGCACTTCCCGACGATCTTCGGGCGCCGCAGGGGGCGTCGCGACGTTTGGAACCGCATCCTCTCCCGTAACCGGCACCGTGGCAACTGGCTTCTGCGGCTCATCGAAATTCACGCTGCCGCGTTTTCTTTCCGCTGATAACCAATAACGCCGCCCTCCAAATGGATATTGCGGCAGAGAGACCACGCTTCCGACGCTGGGATAGAGCTCTTTCCAATCGATCTCTCCACCCTGCTCCCAGGCCACGGCTATCTCCTCCAGACGGCGCTGCGCATCGGACAAACCATGCGCGCCGGAAGCTGCTTTCTCGTGCGGATCGGTCGCCTGTCCCAATGACCTCGCACGTTCGCGCAGCTTAGAGGCGATCGACCGGCCATCGGATCCGCTTACGGCCAGACGATGGCGATGATGCGTTCTCCGGACTGTGCTCGTGTAACCGATCGCCGCGAGTTCAGTGCTGTTCGCCTCTTCGACTCGCGCTGCGTATGCCTCCGCCAGTTCGCCCAAAGAATCCGGCGTCGCCGCCGAAATCGCGATCAGCACCGGAAGGCTCGCCTCCGTCTTTGGCGGTTGCTCGGGAGCCTCTTCGAGCACCACATGGGCATTGGTGCCCGACCACCCGAAGGAACTGACGCTGCTGATTCTGCTCCCCTGTCGCGGCCATTCCTTGCCGCCCCTTGGAATGGTCAGCCCTGATCCATTGAGAGTCAGGTGAGGGTTCAGCTCTTCCAGATGTGCAACTGGAGGGAAATAACCATGCTGCATCACCAGCACTATCTTGATCAGTCCGGCGATTCCTGCAGCGCCTTCCAGATGTCCGATATTCGCCTTCACCGAACCCAGCACACACGGTGTACTTCTGTCTTCCTTGCCGACGATCTCGGCGATCGCTTCCACTTCGATCGGATCGCCCAGCGCGGTTCCTGTTCCATGTGCTTCGAAGTATCCGACATGCGACGGAGAGACTCCTGCTTCCTTCAGTGCGCGTTGCAACAACCTCTGCTGCGCCAGGCCGCTGGGAGCTGTCAGACCATTCGTCCGTCCATCCTGATTGATTGCCGATCCGCGGATCACAGCCAGAACGCGGTCCTGATCCCGCGACGCATCGCTCAACCGCTTTAGAACGACAACGCCGCAGCCTTCGCCGCGCCCGAAGCCGTCTGCACGGCTGTCGAAGGTCTTGCTGCGCCCGTCATCCGCCAGCATCTGCAACTGAGACATGGCGACGCTCGTTCGTGGAGACAAAATCAGATTCGTGCCACCGACCACGGCAAGGCCGCAGTCTCCCGCGCGCAGACTGCGGCAGGCGAGATGCACAGCCACGAGAGATGAGGAACATGCCGTATCGATCACCATGCTCGGACCGCGCAGGTCGAGCCAATACGCCAGGCGTCCGGCAATCACGTCGTGCGCGGTTCCGGTCGCTGCATATCCATCCAGCGTGGCTGGATCGTCGAACTGCATTGCGCCGTAATCCGCGCTGTGACCGTGAACCCCCACAAAAACTCCCGCATCACTTCCACGGAGCTGCGCGCGTGTCATGCCGGCATCTTCCAGGGCATGCCATGCGGTCTCCAGAAAGATCCGCTGCTGTGGATCCATCCGGATGGCCTCGACAGGAGTTACGTCGAAGAACGACGCATCGAAGCGCGCCACCTCGTCCAGCAAAGCGGCGCGGCGGATATTCGTCTTTCCCGGAGCAGGAGCCTTCGCCTGATAAAAAGCTTCGTTGTTCCACCGGTCTGGCGGAATATCTCTGACAGCATCGCGCCCCTCGGCAATCATCTTCCAGAAGGCGCCCAGATCCTCCCCCGTACCCGGAAATCTGCCGGCCATTCCGACAATGGCAATCGGATCCGGCGCTGTGCGGGCCTCCGCTGCGGCGAGCTTCTCCTTCAGATCGCGAATGACATTTCGCGCTCGCTCAAGCAGATCTTCGTGTTGATTTGCAGTCGTCATACTCTTTGTTTATCGAGAAGCATCTCTGCTCCCGATAGCTCCGCTTCCAGCAAATCTGCCGCAGAACGACCGTCAGGACGCGCAGCACTCTCTGTCTTTCTTTTTTCCCGCTCGCCACTCTCTTCCTGGGCGGTCAGGCGCGCATTGAGGTATTCCGCAAGCGCGGCGACGGTTGGATAGTTCCAGGCGGTTCCCGCCGAAAGCGCGATGCCGAGCCCGCGCTCGATCCGGTTCCGCAATTCCAGAGCCATGAGTGAATTCACTCCGTGCGACTTGAGCGCTTGGTCGACCGCGATCCGCTCCACCTTTGCACGCAGCACTGCGGCGACCTGCTCGCGAATCCATCGAGTCATCGCACCGCCGCGCTCGCTGATAGCAAGCTCCTTCCAGGCGGCAAGAAACAACACCAACTTCGTTTCCTGTTCCACGGCAGCCACCTCAGATAGTGGCGTCGATGCCCGTGGCGTTTCCCGCAGGGTTGGCGCGCCGCCAACCGACTCAATCCAGAAACGCTCCCGCTGCCATGGGTAAGCCGGCAGCTTGACCAGGTTCCCCGCCGGATAGAGGCGCTTCCAATCCACCTCCACTCCGCGCGTGTAAAGCCGGCCCAGAGCCGCGAGCACCGTGTCTGTCTCCGGCTCCCCGCGTCGCGTAGACCCCTCAGCCAGAACGTCTACGTCGCTCCGCACCCCCGTCTGCTCGATAAAGGGCAGCAGGATCGGATGCGGGCTCATTTCAATAAACGTGTCGAAGCCATTCCGCAGCAGCAGCTCGGTCGCGCTGGCAAATTGAACCGTATCGCGCAGATTGCTCACCCAGTAGGCCGCATCCATCTCTTCTCCGCGGATCATCGATCCACGCACGGTGGAGCAGAGAGGTACCGATCCGGCCTGCGGTTTCAAATCGCGTAACGCATCGCGCAGTTCTTCTTTCAGGGGATCCATGTGCGGGCTGTGAGACGCGACGTCCACACGCACGCGCCGGCAAAAGACATCCAAAGACTCCAGGCGCTCGATGACCTGATCGACCGCATCCGGGTCGCCGGACAAAACCGTGGATTGAGGGCTGTTGGACACGGCGATGGAGACACGCTGATCGAATCCTGCTACCGCCTGCTCCGCTTCCTTCCGCGACAGATCGACTACTGCCATCGCGCCCTTACCCGCAACGCGCATCATCAACGCACTGCGGCGACAGATCACGGTCACCGCATCCTGAAGCGACAAGATCCCCGCTACGTGAGCAGCGGCTACCTCTCCCATGCTGTGGCCAACCACTAGTGCGGGAACCTGCCCCCAGGACTTCCACAATTCGGCGAGCGCCACCTGCACTGCAAAGAGAATTGGCTGCACGACATCGATCCGTGTCCATCTCCCGTCCGCAGCGTCGTCTCGGAGCTGATCCAGAACCGACCATCCGGCCTGTCGCTGGATCTCGCCATCACATGCTTCCATTGCCGCACGGAATACTGGTTCGGTTGTGAGCAGTTCCCGTCCCATCCCAATCCACTGCGATCCCTGCCCGGGAAAAACAAAGGCGATTTTGCGTTCGCGGGCTACGCCGGACGAATCTGTGCTCAAAAAAGGTGAGCCTTCACCGAGCAGGTAGTCCTCGAGCCTCTTCCGGATCTGTGCCGCATCGGCTCCCACAACTGCAAGCCGGTTTGAAAGATGCGTTCTCCGGACCGCCGCCGTATAGCAAAGGCCTCGGAGACGACTATCAGAATCTTCGGCTGTCTCGAGTGCTTCGAGCTTCGCGACAAACAGCTGCACTCTCTCGCGGAGCGCCGCTTCCGAAGCTGCGGAAATGGGTAGTAGATAGGAAGATCGCTTGGTGGAATCGACCAGGACCGGTTTCGGCGCCTCTTCCATCACTACGTGGGCATTGGTTCCTGCCAGGGCGAGCCCGTTCACCGCGGCCCGTCGCGGAGCATTGCCCAGCCTCTTCCAGACCGAGCCCTCCCGCGCAAGCGCAATTCCCGATGACGCCCATTCGATGACTGGATTGGGTTGCTGCACATGAAGAGTCGGCGGGAAGACCCTGTGTTCGAGCGCCTGGATCATCTTGATGATGCCCGCCACTCCTGCCGCTGCTTCCGCGTGTCCGATATTGGACTTCACGGAACCGATCAAACACGGGTCAGAACCTCTGTCCGCGCCACCAAAGACCGACGCAATGGCCGCCAGTTCCACTGGATCCCCTGCCCGCGAACCTGTCCCATGCGCTTCGACATATTGGATACTCGCAGGTGAAATATCAGCATCCGCTACCGCGGCAAGCATCACCTGCTGTTCTCCCGCTACGCTCGGCACCGTCAGCGACCCGCTCCCTCGGCCGCTATTCGCGACTGCCGTGCCAAGGATCAATGCGAGAATGCAATCGCCGTCGCGTTGCGCGTCGGAAAGCCGTTTCAAGACAAGAATCCCGGCTCCTTCGCTGCGAACAATCCCGTCTGTGCCGGCATCCCCAAACTTGCAGTGCCCATCCTTCGCCAGCACGCCAGCGTGTTGAAAAGCCTGCGTTTGCTCATGACGAAAAATCAAATTGACGCCGCCTGCCAGCGCCATCGAACTCTCTCCCGAGCGGAGGGAACGAACAGCGAGGTGAACCGCGACCAGCGAGGCCGCACATGCCGCATTCACTGACAGATCCGGGCCTCGGAGATCGAACTGGTAGGCAATGCGGCCTGACGCGGCATAGGGCACCGCGCCCGTTACATTGAAGAAATCCGTCGTCGGCGAATTCGCATTGGCATAAATTTCATAATCGTTCGTCCAGATGCCGGCAAACACCCCGGTCACGCTGCTCCGCAGCATCTCCAGGCTTTGTCCCGCATCTTCGATCGCTTCCCAGGCGACCTCCAGAAGCAGACGTTGCTGTGGATCCATCCATTCGGCTTCTCGAGGCGAGATTTGGAAGAAATTGGCATCGAATTTATCGACGTCCGTTAAAAATCCGCCACGCCGTGTCGGCGGCCGGTCGGCTGCCCCGGCCTCCCGGTAAAACGCGTCGAGCTCCGTCGAGCGCCCGCCGGGAAAATCCGTTATGCAATCCCGCCCCTCGCTGATGGCTTTCCACAGCGCGTCAGCATCGGGCGCGCCTGGAAAGCGGCTGCCAATGCCGATAATTGCGATGGGTTCTGGGGCAATTCGCTGCGCGTTACTCATCAATATGCCGGTACCAATCGATCATCTTGGTAACGCAGGAACAATCCCCAAAAGTGGGCAGAGCCTGCGCTCGTGATCCGTGAAAGGACTAAAAAAACACGCTTTGTCTCAAAGAACGAAACATCACCCTCGAAGCTGGATACAGAGCTTCGAGCGAATCTCCAGGCCGCATGAGATCAGTTCGTATGCGGACCCAAAAGCAGGAGTCTCAGGAATGAGTTGGGAGCGTACTGTCCCGGAACGGACGATCGAACCACTTGGCAATTAAATCAATAACTTGGGGGAGTCCCTCTGGCGGCAATTTTATTTTCTTGAGCCGCTCAGCTACTGCAACTTCCACGAAGCATACCTGCCTCTGTCAGCGAGCCAAGCGTAACGTATCATGGCTTCAAAGAACAGCCCAAATATGAGCCGGGCTTTCCCAAATCAGGCGCAAATGATGCGAACTCCGTTCGAAAATGACAGGACGATGAAATGTTGTACGCTGAGCAGTCGAGATTGTGGCGAAAGAACGACCCGATTTCTCTTATGTCCTCCGATACGCCACCGGCCAATCCCTGGATCTCCCGTCCCCGCAAACGCCCTGAGGCGTCTTTCCGCTTATTCTGCTTCCCCCGCGCGGGCGGGGGAGTCGCTTCCTTTCGCAACTGGCCAGAGGACTGCCATCCGGAGATTGAGGTCGCGCTGATTCAGCCTTCCGGCCGGGAAAACCGCCTTCGCCAAGCACCTTTGCGCACCATGGAAAGCCTGGTCTCGCCCATTTGCGACGCAATGACAGAGCTTCTGGATCGACCGTATGCCCTGTTCGGGCACAGCCTGGGGGCAAAAGTAGCCTTCGAAACCTCCAGAGAGCTTCGGCAGAGAGGGCTGCCCCAACCGGTGTGCTTCTTTGCTGCCGCGTCTGCCGGACCGGCAGTGCCATGGACCCATCCCCTGCTCCACTCACTCGAAGACCTCGAACTGCTTCAGGAGATCCAGCGGCGCTATGGCGGCGTTCCGCAAGAAATTCTCGCGGATCGGGAACTATGGCCGTTCCTGGTGCCGGCCTTGCGCGCCGACATCACCATTCTCGAAACCTATCGCTACGCCGAAACCCCGCCGCTCTCCTGCCCGATCACATGCTTTTGTGGGACCGGCGACTCCATGACACCTGAATCGGAAGCCGCGGAGTGGCGGAGACAGACTTCCACCGAGTTTCGGCTACATATACTCCCGGGCGATCATTTCTTCCCCCTGCAGGAGAGGCCACGGGTTCTGAAACAAATTGCCACGGATCTCAGTCTCCGCGACAACTGAAGTCACAGGCGCAAGTACTTGAATCTTTACGAAGATGTGCGTTCTCTAAATCGCTTTCTGCATCATGAATTGCCGGCGGGTTGCATCGGCGAGGTGCGGCCGATCAAGCCGGGGGACGAGCAGCTCCTCGCGGCAGTGGAAGCGGAGGGCCTGGAGCGAGCCGTACTGTCTGTGAGGCAGGCAAGCGGCGCAGGCCGCGACATCGCGCGCACCTTGTGCGGGAGGCTTGGGGTTCCCACAGCGGGAATACCGCGGTCGCCGAAACGCTATCCCATCTGGCCTGCCGGAATTGCCGGATCGATCACTCACGATGCCGAGTTCGCAGCCGCGGTCGTCGCGCCAACCGACAGGTTCGGCGGTGTTGGTATTGATATAGAGCCTGCGGTACCCCTGACGCCGGATATCCGCAATCTAGTCGGACAGCCAGACGAGTGGGCAGGCATTTCCAACTCCGCCCTTTGCGACAAAGCACTCTTCTCCATCAAAGAGGCCGTGTTCAAGGCGGTCTATCCGCGCGACGACGTGTTTTTGGATTTTCACGACGTGTCCGTCGCGTTTGCACCCCGAACTGCCACTCTCTCCTATGGGGGCACGGTACATTGGCGTATTTTGAGCTCGCCCCGAGTCCTTGCAATCGCATGGCTATAAGAGGGGTTCGACGGTAAGCCCCGTAGAACCGTCACCCCTCTTGCTGCAGCGAAACGCAGAAACACGTGCAGGAGCTATCTACCAGCGATAGACAATCAACTTATCTGTGTAGATCGTATTGGAGCCACTGGTCTTGCTGAAGCCATCGATTTGGAAGTTGATCAGGAGATCACCTTTTGCCCAGCCCAGGCTCAGGGAATCCGGGCCAGTGGCATTCTGGAAATTGGTGTATTGTCCATCCACACCGACCCAGTCATAAGTCGCGTTACCGCTGTTATCGCGATGCGAAGCAATCTGAATGTGGTGCCAGGTATTGGCAGACCACTTCATGGGATCGCAGGGGATGTTGGAAGCGTGCCAGTGTGGATGCCCTCCCGCCACCAGCGTGTATTCCCAGCTCCCGGAGTAAGTAGAGCATTGCGTGCCCAGGATGATGGTCTTGCCATCGGCTGTTACATCGTTCATATCCATCTCAAGGTTTGCTAACTGCGATGGATTGACCACGTAGACATTCGCGTCATAGATAAAATGCGTAGCCGCCGTATCCGTTGCAAAGGACACGTGGTAGATCTCGCCGCCGCGCCCTGAGTAGGTCATATAAAACTCTCTCGCCTTATTGTCGGAGGATAAACCAGATACAGGGTACACAGTCGACCCTTGGGAACTTCCCGGCGTACCAGCATCATGGTTCCACTGCCACTTGGTTGAGGCATCCAGGTCACTAGAAGCGATGGCGTTCGCGGGAATTCTACTGGTCGAGGCGGGCGCCACCAGCGTGACAACCATACTTTTTGCAACGGTGGTATCTGCTGTGCTCGTTGCAGCAATGGTCACGGTCGAAACCTGCGGAACTGTCGCGGGTGCGCTATAGAGGCCTTTCGTGGAGATGGTGCCATTCGTGGCATTGCCGCCGACAACTCCATTGACGCTCCACTTCACGCCGGTGTTGCTGCTGCCGGTGACGGTTGCCGTGTACGGAGATGTCGTTCCCAAGGTGACCGTTTTGGCGCCACTGAGGGTCAATGTGATCGTGGGGACGGGGGCTGTCAACGTGATCGTGATGCTCTGGGAAACGGAGGTATCCGCAAGACTCGTAGCAGTGATAGTGACCTTTGGGGACGCTGGAGCCGTCTGTGGCGCCGTATATAGCCCCTTCGTGGAGATGGTGCCGATAGAGTCCTCCCCGCCCTCCGCCCCATCGACGCTCCAGGTCACACCGGTATTTGTGTCGCCGGTCACAGTCGCGACGTATTGCGATGTGTTTCCGAGGGTGACGCTGGTAGCCCCGCTCAAGGTCAACGTTACCTTGCCACCGGACGGAATCGGAGCAGCCAAGGTTACGGAAAGGCTCTGTGAGACCGAGGGATCCGCCATGCTTGTCGCCGTGATAGTGACTTTCGGAGAATTCGACGTGGCTGGAGCCGTGTAACTTCCCTTCGTCGAAATAATGCCGACTGTTACATCCCCGCCGACAATGCCATTGACGCTCCAGATCACGCCGATATCCGAGTTGCCGGTCACCACTGCCGAGAATTGTGCTGAAGTACCCAGAGTGACCGTCGAGGGACCGCTGAGCGCGAGCGTTACAGACGGATCGCCGCCACCCGTGCCCTGTGGTGGTGCTTCCAACGTGACGCTGAGGCTCTGGAATACGGATGAGTCGGCCTTGCTTGTCGCTGTGATCGTTACTGGTGATGAGTTGGGTGCAGCGGATGGAGCCGCGTAGAGCCCCTTGGTAGAAATGGTGCCAACCTTGGAGTTGCCACCCTTCACACCGTTGACGCTCCAGTTCACACCCGTGTTTGAGTTCCCGGTTACGGCCGCGGAATAATGTACGGACGCACCTAACGTGACGGTCGTGGGTCCGCTCAGGACGAGTACGACAGGATCAGGTGGGGGCGGCGGCGTCGAGAACGTAACGTTGAGACTCTTCGAAACATCGGGATCAGCAACACTTGTTGCCGTGATGCTGACTGCCGAAGAAGCAGGCACGGATATGGGCGCCTTATAGTGTCCGTCTGAAGATATGGTGCCGACGGTGGAATCACCACCGGTGGTGCCGTTAACGCTCCAGACCACAGAATGATTAGAGCTGCCTGTGACGGTCGCCGTGTATTGCACGGTAGCTTCGAGCGCAACGCTCTTCGGTCCCCGGAGGTCGATGGTCACAACAGGGTTGGTTCCACCGCCCGAGGGAGGCTGGGGCGGTGCCGAGAGGGCGACGGTGAGGCTCTGCGAGACGTAGGGATCAGCGACACTTGTCGCTGTAATGACTACGGTGGAAGATTCAGATGCCGTACTGGAAGCCGTGTAAAGTCCGTTCGTGGTGATCGAACCTACCGTATCGCCTCCGCCGGCAATTCCATTCACACTCCAGATCACGCTGGTGTCTGTGCTTCCTGTCACAGCCGCGGTGTACTGCGATTTTGTTCCAAGCGTAACGCTGGTTGCGCCACTGAGCGCAACTGTCACCGAGCCGGCTCCACTGCTGATGATCGGTGGCGTCGCCGGCTCTCCGAGCGCAACAAGCATGTTCTTCGATACAGAGGGATCAGCAACACTGATAGCTGCAATTGTGACTTCAAGAACCTGCGAGTCGGTTGCGGGTGCGGTGTAGAGACCGCTTGCAGAAATTGAACCCGCTGAGGTATTTCCGCCCGCCACGCCATTCACGGTCCAGGTCACGCTGGTGTTAGCGCTTCCGGTAATAGTTGCGGTGTACTGCGACGTGGTGCCCAATGTGACTGTGGCGGCTCCGTTTAGAGCCAGCGTCACGGGGGTCTTGACGGTCGAGGGCGGCGGTGTCGCGAGCGTTACGGGAAGGCTCTGCGAGACGGCCGGGCTGGCCACGCTTGTGGCCTTGATCGTAACCGTTGCCGAATCAGGAGCGTTTGCGGGAGCGGTATAGAGACCCTTTGCGCTGATGGAACCGATGGAGGTGTTACCTCCGGTAACGCCATTCACGCTCCAGCTCACGCTGGCGTCTGAACTGCCCTTGACGGCTGCCGCGTACTGCGAGGTCGCACCGAGCATCACCGTGCTGGGGCCAGTCACTGCTATCGTCACGGCTGAGTCGCCGCCTGCAAAAAGGGACGCATCGTTAACGACAAGCCCGCAGGCCGTCAGGAGCGACACGAAAACTGTAGTTAAAATTGCGCAGGTGAGGGTACGCCAGGCGAAGCGCATTCTCTTCTGTCCTTAAGCCACTGTGAAATGCCAAAAAATGCGACGCGAGACCGGCTCGTTTCGCAGGCTAGTCATCCGGCAGGGACTGAAGAGAAGAAAACCCAGCAATTTTGAAGGAACCGCTCGCCTTCTGCCGGGTGTCGATCGCACCCATTACGGGAAGGTCATGTCTTTTGTAATGACGCTAGTTCCATAAGGGCATCCCACTTCCGCAGAGAGACATTTCCACAAAAGGCATCTTGACAAGAAATTGTATTAAGCATGGATTTTCAGAGTGTAGATACAGTGAATAGTGCGGCCCATGGCAACTGGAGAGCGTCTAGTTATTCACTTGTTACCGATCGGGAGCATGGCACTTTAGCGGATGCGCCGAATTACCCAATGGTGTTACAGCGCGCGTCGGCTATTTTGGAGGAATTCAGCAGACTTACCCGGTTTTAGAAATCTCGATTGGATTTCCCCTGTACCGATGCGGGCCATATGCATGCTGCCCGTCTCCGGAATCGCGGCGACCTGGCCTGAAGTCGCTATGATTCTCAAGACAAAAACTGATTCGCTGGATGCATACAGACATGTTCGGACATGCTGTCGAGATCCCACCGGCAGGCACACTACAACTTTGTGCGTAGGCCCTCCAGCACCTGCCCAAAACATCCAGACATCGTGGCAACGTAAAGTGTTTTGACGCTACGGATTGATTTGGACAGCCGCCTCATTTCGTGTTGAACTAAAGCGAGTTACGGTGATTATGAAACGCAGGTTTCTACGGTGGTTTGTTGCCCCTTTCGGGCTCTCGTGGTCGTTTCGACGATGCGCAGGTATAGTGGCGCTCTGCTTGCTTTCAGCGACCAGCGCTCGAGCGGCCACCTGCACGACGCAGGCGGAGATGAAGGAGCCTGATCGTACGGCAATCGTCACCTCGGCACGCGCGATAGCGAGCAGGATGCAGGCGAACGACGCAAACGGTGTAAAGACAGCGACGATCCCGGCCGTAGCGAGCAACTTTGGCGGCATCGCCGCTACCATTCAACGGCTGAACCCTGATTTAACCGGGGCGACACTGGCCGTGACATCCGTATATGACCTGGATGCAACGGACGCGCAGCCGGGCGAGGATGCGGTGCAGTTCTTTTGCGGCGTGGCTGCCAACGATCTGCATGTGATCTTTAACATTCCCCGCTTGCCCGCCGGACATTTTGCCTTTGCCATCGTCGAGGCTACGGGAGTCAAGAACCCTCAGCGGCTCTCGATGCTGCTGGAGAAAAATGCAGGTACTTGGCAACTCGCAGGATTTTTCCCTCGCCCCCTCCTGAGCGCCGGGCACGATGGCGTCTGGTATTGGGACAAGGCTCGTGCCTTCAACAAGGCGGGACGTCCATGGAGTGCCTACTTTTACTATCAGACAGCGGCCTACCTCTTGCTGCCCGCCGAGTTTGTGGATAGCAACAACTTCGACAAGCTCATCCAGGAACTCAGAACTGCCACACCCGGTGGACTCCCGGGCGCGCAGCCGATGACGGTCAATGTCGATGGTTCACCGGTTTCGATCACCAATCTGCGTACTGACAGCACGTTGGGCGGTTTCGATCTGGTTGTCCGCTACGAGACTGCGGACGTCAGCAACCTGGCGGCAGCAAGGACCAAGAGCGTGGCGCTGATGAAGGCGCTGCTGGTCCTTCATCCTGATTGGAAGGACGCTTTCCACGGAATGTGGGTCTTTGCCAATGCGCCGAACCAACAGCCCTTTTCCCTGGAGTTATCGATGCCTGAGATTGCAGCCCAGTCCTAAGTCTGCACATCGGTAAGGTGAGTCCGGCATCTGGTTCGAAAGTGGCGCATACGAAGCATCGTAAAATAAGACAGTTCGTTTTCTTCAGGCAGTCGAATTTAGTTATGACCCCAATAGCACACTTGAGATCGCGCACACCACGGTGGATTCTGCCGGCGGCGCTCGTGCTCTGCTGTGCCGGGCAGCCGGCATCCTCTCAAACTGCGCCGGCACTCCCGCAGGCGTCAGGTGCTGCCCCAACGCGGGATCTCACGCGGCCGCAGACCCAGCCAAGCCTGACTATCGACCGGGACCCGATCTTTTCCCCGGACGCCGAAGAGAAGCCGTCCGCAGCGGAAGGTGCGCCCCCGCCATTGAGCGGCAAACAGCCGGGCGACCGGACACTGACCAAGCAAGGAAGTGGCTTCGTCCTGCGCGCGGATGTCGACGAGGTACAGTTGCCCTGCACGGTGGTCGACGACAAGGGCCAACTGGTCACGAATCTGGATCAGGGCGGATTTCAGGTCTGGGAAGACAATGTGCCGCAAAAAATCACTTCGTTCCAGCATCACGACGTCCCGGTATCGCTGGGCATTCTCGTCGACAATTCAGGTTCGATGCGCGACAAACGTGCAGCAATCAATGATGCTGCCCTGCATCTGGTGAAGGTATCGAATCCTGCAGACGCGGCATTCATTGTGAACTTTTCCGATCGAGCCATCATCGATCAGGATTTCACATCAAATGTTTCCTTGCTGGAGAAGGGCCTCTCGCATATCGATTCCCGAGGGGGCACGGCGCTGTACGACGCAGTCGTCGCCTCGGCGAACCAGATGGCCAGGCATGCGAAAGAGCAGAAGCAGGTGTTGCTCATTATTACGGATGGCGAGGACAACGCTTCGCGGCTGTCACTGGATCAGGCGATCCGCCGCGTACAGGCCCTGAATGGGCCGGTTGTGTACTCCATTGGACTGCTCTATGAGGACCTCACCAAGGAAGAGGCGGCGCGCGCGAGACAGGATCTGGAGTCGCTGGCACTGAAAACGGGTGGTGTCGCGTACTTCCCTCGCTCCCTGAGAGATGTGGACGAGGTCGCGTCGCAGGTCGCCAGCGATATCCGCAACCAATACACCCTCGGTTATCGTTCAACCAAATCAGCGGATCTGGGTGGATATCGCACGGTGCGCGTTGAGGCAACGACGGGACGGAAAAATAGCAGGCTGACAGTGAGAACGCGCCAGGGATACTACCCGAAGCAAGCACAGCCGCGGCCACAGACGGCGGCAGCTGCACCAGTGGCACCCGCCAAGTAGGTTGAAACGGCGGGCAGCGCGATCCCTGCTGATACTTCCCGTCTGACAAGAGAAGGGCCGGGAAAATTGATTCCCAGCCCCTCGTCTAGCTGCTTCCACCTTTGTCGCCTGACGCTACCAGATACCCTTATCGCTACCGGTGATCTTTTGCCCCACAAAGGCAGCCGTAGCGAGCCATGGCAGCAAACCAAGCCTGGCACTGTTGTTCAGGTCGCCCTGGCGCAGCAGGCCTGTGAGCTGCGATCCGTAGAGGCCGGCGGACTGCGGCATGATCGGCACGCGCAGAAAACTGCGGGCGTAGTAGGACTGAGCGCCACCAAAACGCGCCGTTTCGGTCACCATCGCCGGTAGATCAAGTCCGGTGCCGCGATATTGCTTGACGTAGTCCGACACGATCACCAGATACGTCGCCGTTCCCTCCCAGATCTCCGCAGCGCTGGCCGCGGAGCGCAGATCCTGGTAGTCGATAGCGCCAGACTCTATGAGATCCCCAGAGTCGACGATGTCGCAAAGGCGAAAATAGAAGTGGCGATACATGCGCTGCAGGGTCGAGATCAGCAACCGGTCCGATATCGATGACGTCCGAAACGGCAGTCCTGCAATCTCCAGGGGGCGGGCACGCGCGATCAGGCTTGACGCAATCGTGGTCTGCTCCCCAGTCTGTCCCAGGCGGCCCACGTGAATCTCTACCGACTCAGGCAGCCCAGGAATCTCGAAGTTCCATTTACGCGCAAGACGGTCCCCCCAGCTTCGCGCAGAGATCTTCGCCTGAAAGCGCCTCTGCATAAGCGAGAGAACCTGTTCCCGTGTCGCGCTGGAATACATGTCCAGGTCACTGCCGAGGTCCGGCCAGTGATCCAGGGACTTGATCACGATGGCGCCCAGGCCTTCGTCATTGAAGGCTTTGCATATGTTGTGAAGGATCGGGACGGCGAGCTGGATACGAGCGCGCTCCCTCTCGATCGCGGAAGTCGCCCACCCGGCACGAACATCGTCGTTCGCATCGCGGACGATCTTCAGGAAGACTTCCAATCCGCGCACAATCACATGGTTCAACTCCGCCAGATTCACCAGTTCATCAAAGTCTTCGCGGCTGATGGTGGTGATTACTGTTCTCAGATTCGCAGACTGAGCGGGGTCCTGGCTCGGAAAGAGTAGACGAGAGAGGAGGACCATGGACTTCTGTGTGGGGTGCTGGGTGGATTCGTTGGACAAGGTTTCTTCCCTCAATTGGTATTCGGAGGAGTTTGCGGTGTTGAAGTCTGGGGCGGCACTGATGGGGTATTCGAAGGCGGAGCCGGTGGTGTCGGAGAGTTGTCAACCGGCGTGCCGTCACGCCGTTCCAGTTCGACGTTCCCTGGTTCCGCACGCCGCCTCTGCCTGTACTGATCCAGCGCTACGGCCACTTTCTGATTGCTGGCGGCGGTAACGGCGTCCAGTTTCTGCCCTTCGGCTGAACTATCGCTCGCCAGCCCGACGCGGGCGCTGACATCGCCGGCATTTTGGGCCTTTGTGTAGAAGAAACGCGCCGTCTCAAGGTCGCCGTCCCGCTCCGAAACATAGCCGAGATTGTTGAGCGAAAATGCACTGTTTGGATTCAGTGAGTACGCCTTGAGAAAGTCCTGTCTCGCGGCGCGCCAATCATTGCGATTGGTAGCGGCAACTCCGCGCACCGAGAGCAACGCCGCCTGCGCCTCCGGCGTATCTGTATTCTCCAGGCGCGCCTTCAATTTCCTGGCACTATCAGCCGCCATCTCACTAACGGACTTGCCTCTCCACGCGCGGTCTAACGTCACCACAACCGGCTCTGAAGAACGCAATTCAGCTGCCTGATCGAAGTACTTCAACGCGGAGTCGTAGTCTCCAACCGATTCCTTGGCGACTCCCAGATTGTTCAAGGTGAAAGCATTGCGGGGATCGATCGTAACGGCTCGCTGCAGCAGGTTGTCGGCCTCGGAATTGCGATTCTCCGACAACAATGCCACGGCCTGAACATTGATGTGATTCACCCGCATAGTTCCGTCATTCAGACCATTCAGAGCATCTTGAATGGGCTTGCCTTCCAGTTGCTTTGTATTGCTGCGGTCAATGGATGCCCCGCTGCCCTGCTTTGCAGCCAATTGGTAGAAGTTCAGCGCGCGTTCCAATTGCCCCTGCAACTCGGCGATGTAGCCAAGATTGTTTAAGGTAAAAGGGTCAGCAGGATCATAGAGATAGGCCTTCATAAACAGCGATTCAGCCTTATCGTAGTTCTTCTTCTGGATCGCCTCGACGCCTTCGCGATTGAGCCGCTGGACCGGGGTCATCTGGCTGCGTTTGGGAATCGTGATTCGCAGGTCTTTCGCCCACGACGAAGCGCATCCCGCCAATGCGATGAGGATGGTCAAAGCGAGTAATCTGGAAGGTCTACGAACCATTTCCAATCTCTTTCTAACCTCTCGCGTAGGCACGAAATTGCTGCCCAATATGCAGTCTGTACGGATAAGTCTGAATGGTCTATCTTAACCCGTCCGTCATGCTCCTGAGCCGGGTGATCCCTAAACCAACGTGACCTTCGGATAAACCCTTAGTACGTGGTGCGGCAGGCACCTATGCGTCATAATCGACTTGGATGACAAGGACTCGCTAATGGGTGTGTTTTTCGCGATTTTGATGCTCGGCGCCGTGGCATCGGCACAACAGCCAGCCGCGGATACAACGCCACACCAGGCTACGCAGTCTGCTGCAGGAGTTGAGCGTTCGCAAGGTGACCTGCTGGCATTGCCTCAGGGGAAAAGCACCGTCATAGGCGGCACAATTTCCATCGTGGATCCAGTCACCGATGAACTGACACTCCAGGTTTTTGGCGGCCGGCGAATGAAGATACTCTTCGACGAACGCACCGAAGTCTATCGGGATGGAGCAAAGACCTCCCTGCGCGATCTGCACGCCAATGACCGCGCCTCGGTCGAAACCATGTTGGATGGAACCGATGTGTTTGCCCGCAGCATTCATATGCTGTCGCGGTCGCCTGAAGGCGAGTATCAGGGTCAGGTTCTCAGTTACGATCCCGGTCGCAGCATCTTAACCCTGAGCGAATCTCTGTCGCGCGACTCCGTCCAGCTTCGCGTACCGGCAGGTACAACCATCGTTCGTGAAGGGCAGACCGCCTCCGCTTCCGGACAAGCGGGCTTGTCCGATCTGGTCAAAGGCACTCTGATCGCCGCCAGATTCCAATCCGACAAGGGTCAAGGAGTTGCCAGCAGGATCGCAATCCTGGCCATCCCCGGAGAGACACTTTCATTCAGCGGAAACGTCAGCTTCCTCAACCTGGGCTCCAACCAATTCGTCGTGGCCAATGCCGGCAACGACCAAAGCTACAAGATCTCCTTCGATCCGGCGTCCTTTCCGGAGACTCGGAATCTCCGCGAGGGCACGAGCGTGAAGGTAACGGCGGAGTTCGACGGCTCCCGCTACGTGGCCCGCACGATCACCATCCAGTGATCTCACAAACGATCTGCTGTTGTGGGTAACGATGCCCGCGGCTGGAAGGAATCGCCTTTGTGGCTGAGCCTCCTCGGCCTGGCGCCACATCGAGGAATCCATACAGCCTCGTCCATTCTGCCGTGGGATGTGATGGAATACTGCCTGAGGTGACATGGATCTAAAGCACAGACGCGATTTTCTTAAACTATGTGCTGCATCCGTGCCAGCCCTGCTATTCGCGAATGGAGCTACCGCCGAGCAAACAAAACCGGGTAGCGGAACTGCTCAAAGCGCCTATCGCACCCCTGGTTCGCTCGAACGATACCTGGACCCGCTGCCGATTCCGAAGCGGCTGCAGCCCCACGCGACACACAAAGGCACGCCTCAATATCGCGTTCGCATGCTGGAATTCAAGCAGCAGCTACACTCGCAACTTCCACCCACAAAGTTATGGGGATACGAAGGGCAGTATCCCGGTCCAGCCTTCGAAGTGCAGCATGGCACCCCTATCGAAGTCCGGTGGGAAAACCAACTGCCCCCGCAGCATATCTTCGCGATCGATCCCCATATCCATGGGGCTATGGCTCCGACGCCCGCGGTGAGAACCGTCCCCCATCTGCACGGCTCGCGCAGCGAATCGGAGAGCGACGGCCTGCCGGAGAAGTGGTTCACGCCGGGGCACTCAGCGCTCTATCAATATCCGAACAGCCAGCCGTCGGCAACACTCTGGTATCACGATCACGCAGTGGGCATCACTCGCTTGAACGTATATGCAGGCCTGTCGGGATTTTTCCTTCTGCGCGATCGAACGGAACAGAGCATGAATCTGCCCTCGGGAGACTACGAGATTCCGCTTCTGCTTCAAGACCGTACGCTCGATGATCAAGGCCAGCTTGTCTATGCTCCGACGATGGATGACGCCGTAGCGCTTCCTCCCGGAGTGTGGGGACCGATGTTCTTTGGCGAGCTTCCGGTGGTGAATGGCGCGCTCTATCCCTATCTCAATGTAGAGCCACGCCCTTATCGCATCCGGCTGCTCAACGGGTCCAACTCGCGCTTTCTGAATCTCTACTTCAATCTGGCGAAGGTCGTGACCGACATACCGTCGCTTGTGGCGGTTCACCAGATCGGTTCGGACGGCGGGTTTCTGCCGGCTCTCGTCAGGCTGGAAAAATTTC